>ERZ808240.601-NODE-601-length-46198-cov-11.703487_pt1 | contig 46198 bp, 40 predicted proteins | sample MGYA00521084_ERZ808240 | MGnify/ENA primary metagenome ERZ808240 (study PRJEB31516, sample SAMN03275571) | gut metagenome | biome: mammalia-associated habitat; material: feces | host: Papio cynocephalus | place: Kenya | collected 2012-08-06 ...
TTCACGATCAGCTTCTCATCATCCACTACCAGCACTTTCTTGCCTGCCATCTTCCTTAACCTCTCTATCTTACTTTTCTGTTCCCGGCACAATGTCCTTTTCATTGCACCGTAATCTTATCACATAACTTATCATAGGCATTCTGTTTGATGCCGGATACTTTCATGATATCCTCCGGTGTCTGAAAATCACCGTTTTTCTCCCGGTAGCGCACAATGTCCGCCGCCCTGGAAGCTCCGATTCCCGGAAGGGCACACAATTCCTCCTCAGATGCCGTATTGATATTCACAAGCCCTAATTCTGCAACCTGAGCAGCACTTTCCAGGCTCTCCGCTTCCTCTGTCGTAGGAAAATAGAGCTTCTGCCCGTCCGTCACCGGCTCCGCCAGATTCACGTAAAAAGGATCCGCCTTCTCCGTCATACCTCCCGCCAACTGCAGGGCTTCTTCCGCTCTGCTGCCCTCCGGCACTTCTACGACGCCCGGACTCTGCACCGCACCGCAGACATAGACATACAGCATCTTTTCTTCCGAAGACGCTTCGCTTATGCTGCCGGCATTAGGCTCTGCCGCCTGTTCCGCCGCTTCCAGTTCCGGATATTCCGCCACAGCCACAGATTCCCCTGACGGTATCAGAACAATTGCCTCGTCCCTGGTGCCGCAGCCGGTCAGGAAGAGCACGATACCTCCCAGTAAACCGATCAGACACCTATATTTTATTTTAGAAATCACTTTAAAAAACATCATAGTCCCCTTCCTGTCGTTCTTTTCCGGGGATTGCCTCTCTATGCTGTTAACTTTCATTGTACTGGAATCAGGCGGAATTTACAAGCCGTTTATCAGCTTATTTCCATTTGAAAATCACGATTCCCGCAATCGCCACCGCCATGCCGACCGCCTTACGCCACTCCCATGGCTGCTTCTCCACGCCAAACCATCCAAACAGTTCGATAATATACGCCACCGCCAGCTGTGCGACCACGATCAGCATTACCGCTTTCGCCGGTCCCAGGGCATCCATACTGCGAATCACAGTATACGTAATAAAGGCTCCGATGGCACCGCCAAGCAGCATGTATTTCGGCTCTACCTGCCACACTTTCAGAAAAGAAGTCCGCTCCGTGCACAGCCATGCCCCCAGGCATACCAACAGCGCCGTGAACTGCACAAAAGCACTGGCGGTCCAGATGCCGGAGGATTTCGTCACCTGGGTATTGAATACCCCCTGAATGCTCATCAGCGCTCCGGATACTAATGCAATCAAAAAACCGATCATAGGATTCTACCTCCTTTTTAGTAGTAGTCTATCCTCTGATCGGTTCCTTCATTCATATTTTACTGTATGGTTCTAGTTCTCTGTACTTCCCACCCCCACCTGTTCCGCTATTGTTCCCGCAAGCTGCTCTACCAGCGTCGTCACATCCTCACCGTTCCATACCTTGGAAAACAATACTTCCAGCTGCATCCAGAAATTTCCCGTCTCCAGCATTTTCGGGAGAGATACGCTGTTCGCATACTCATCGGCAAATATGATAAGTGCTCCGTTGTCCGCATTCTCTGCCGCATGAAGGCTTGCCGGCATTTTACCGGAACGCTCATACAATCCGTCAGAATATCCTTCCGCGAGATATGCGGCAAAACGATCCGCCAGCTCCTTGTGCTCCGAATACCCGTTGATAACCGCCGCTCCCGTAACAGACAGGGACCTGCTCTGAAGCCCGGCACTGACATCCGGCATACGGGCGATTCCGTAGTTAAAAGTAAGACTACCGTCCGCTTTTGCATCCTCCAGCCGCTTTACCACATCCGTCGTTCCGATGGTGAACATCGTCTTCCCATCGATGAAATCCTGAATGACGGAATCATACGTCACGGTGTCCGACTCGATGAAAAAGAACTGATTCAGTGCCTTATATACTTCCAGACACTGTATCGTCTCGGGATTGTTGATATTGATATCGTTTCTGTCATCTCCGGGATCACCGCCTACGATCATGTAATTACCCACGATCCAGTAGTTGTAGAAAATATTGTTCACATCCCATTTCATGACACCTTCCACACCTTCCGGTGCATCAAAAGTGTCTGCAATGTTCAAAAGATCATCCACCGTAGAGGGAAGCGCCCTGGCAAAATACTGCTCCGCCAACGCATTGACCGCTGCCTCATCCACTGTGACCTGCTCTGTGTTCTGGTCTTCCGGAAGAGAATCTTCCTCGATGATCTCCTCTCCCTCACCTACCGGTTCGTCATTATTACTGCTGCCGGCAAGTTCTTTTTCGGCCTGCTGGGTCGCCCAGGTCTGCAGATAGTCTTCGTTATATACCAGTGCGCTGGTATCAAAGTACACAGGATATCCGATGATCTTATCATTATAGGTCACCGCAGACAATGCCGCCTGGGAAAAATGATCCGTATTGCAAATATTTTCCGTATCCGGCACTTTCACTGCCAGTCCCGCAAGGTAAGCTTTCTCCAGGGAGTCACTGCTTAACAGATAAATATCCGGTATCTGGTCGGAATGCAGTGTCTCCTGATTGATAGCCTCCAGATATTCACTGTCGGAAGTCAATACCGGGATCACGCGGACTCCCTTATTCTGTTCTCCGAAAGACACCGCCGCCGCATTGATATAGCCGGACAGCGACTCATCCGAATACCAGCAGTAGATGGTCTCCTTCCCGCCAAACAGCTGCAGACGGTCTCCGGTATCCTGCGTCTGACTCATTTCCTGCGTACTTCCGTAAATAGCTGCAGCAGCCATGGCAATCACAGCTGCTGTAGCGATAATTCTTTTTTTCAAAAACATAAATTCACCTAAACCTCTTATTCGATACAGGTGTCCAAAATAGCGATCATTTCGTCCACATTTTCTCTGGTAATCACGAGAGGCGGTACAAAACGGATAATGTCCGCGCCGGCATTGATTAGAATTAATCCCTTCTCCAATGCCTTATTAATAATGTCTCCTACCGGATGATCAAATACCAGTCCCTGCATCAGTCCCACACCACGGCGTTCCTCAATGCAGTCGTATTTGTCTGCCAGTTCGTTCAGGCGCTGTTCCAGATAAGGAGCCACCTCTCTCACATGTTCTATTATATGGTCCTCTTCGAATAAATCAAGCACTTTTTCCACAGCTGCACATGCTAACGGGTTGCCGCCGTAAGTGGTACCGTGATCTCCCGCTGTCAGGGAATGCTGTGCGACCTTTTCTGTCATCATGAATGCACCTACGGGCACGCCGCAGCCAAGTGCCTTGGCGGAGGTCATGATATCCGGCTTCACACCGAAGCGCTGCCATGCATACATGTAGCCGGTACGTCCCGTACCGCACTGGATCTCGTCTAAGATCAGCAGGATGTCCCGCTCATCACACAGATCACGAACCTGCTTTAAGAACTGTTCGCTGGCAGGACGCAGTCCGCCTTCGCCCTGTACAGTCTCCATGATAATAGCACATGTTTTATCCGTCACCTGATCTAAGACACTCTGGAAATCATTCAGCTCTGCAAATTTGATATGACCGATCATGGGCTCAAAGGGCTCACGATACTTGGGATTACCTGTCACAGACAAAGCTCCCATGGTTCTGCCGTGGAAAGAATGATTCATGGCAATGATCTCATGGTCAGTGCAGCCGTCCTTCAGGTAAGCGTATTTTCTGGCTGCCTTGATGGCACCTTCCACCGCTTCCGCGCCGGAATTGGTGAAAAAGACGCGATCCATGCCGGATACTTTTTTGATCTTACGTGCCGCTTCGATGGCAGGAACATTGTAATAATAGTTGGAAGTGTGAATCACTTTGTCGATCTGTGCTTTCAGCGCATCGTTGTATGCCTTGTTCTGGTACCCCAGAGCAAATACAGCGATTCCCGCTACGAAATCCAGATATTTTTTACCGTCGGTATCATACAGATACACGCCATCGCCTTTGTCCAGGACGATCTGGTACCGGTTATAAGTATGCAGCAGGTCTTTCTCCGCTTCTTCGATATATTCTTTCATGGTCTCGCTCATCTTATTTTTCCTCCTCATCGGATACGATTGCGGTACCGATACCCTGATTGGTGAAGATCTCCAGCAACAGGCAGTGTGCCAGACGTCCGTCCAGAATATGCACACGGTTCACGCCGTTACGGATGGCGGAAGTACAGTTGTTTAACTTCGGCAGCATGCCACCGCCGATGTAACCGTCATGGATCAGTCCCTCTGCCTCGGAGGCTGTCAGCCGGGAGATGAAGGTGGACTTGTCGTTAATGTCCTTGTACAGACCTTCGATATCTGTTAAAAATGCCAGCTTCTCCGCATGTACCGCTTTTGCGATAGCACAGGCTGCATCATCCGCATTGATATTGTAAGTGTGATAATCCTTGTCCAGTCCGATGGGAGCCACGATGGGCAGATAATCCTTCTCCAACATGTCGAAGAGGATATCAGGGTTCACGCCGGTGATCTCCCCTACATAACCGATGTCCTGACCGTCGGAATATTTTTTCTCTACCTGCAGCAGACCGCCGTCCTTGCCGCTGACGCCCACAGCCTTGACACCCAGCTCTTCCACCATGGTCACAAGACTCTTGTTTACCTTATTCAGTACCATCTCTGCAATTTCCATGGTCTCTTCATCCGTCACACGAAGACCGTTAATAAACTTCGCCTCTTTACCGACCTTGCCCACCCAGCGGCTGATCTCCTTGCCGCCGCCGTGCACGATGATGGGTTTGAAACCTACCAGTTTCAGAAGAGTTACATCTTTAATGACATTTTTCTGCAGTTCCTCATTGCTCATGGCACTGCCGCCGTATTTTACCACGATGATCTTGCGGTTGAATTTCTGAATGTAAGGGAGGGCTTCGATCAGCACCTCTGCTTTTCTCATTACCTGTTCCATATCTTTTTCCATTGTTTTATCCATGCCTTTCCGCAGATATCTGATCCGCCGGTTGATGATCCTTTCCGTATGTCACGCACTCTCTTAAGAACGATAATCTGCATTGATCTTCACATAGTCATAGCTTAAATCACAGCCCCATGCGGTAGCTTCCGCATCGCCCATGTGCATGTCCACCAGCGCGGTGACTTCCGGATCGGAGAGGATCTTCGTAGCCTCTTCCTCACTGTAGTCACATGCCACACCGTCTCCGAAGATATGAATCTTACCGCTTTTACTCTCAAAATACAGATCTACATTTTCCGGATTGAATTTGGCACCGGAATAACCCAGGGCACAGAGAATACGTCCCCAGTTGGCATCATGTCCGAAGATAGCTGCTTTGGTCAGGGAAGAACAGATCACGGATTTTGCCAGAGTTCTGGCATCTTCCTTGCTGGCGGCATGGATTACTTTTGTCTCAAACAGGGCTGTGGCACCTTCGCCGTCTCCTGCCATTTTCTTTGCCAGGAAAGTAGTGATCTCATGCAATGCCTTGCAGAAATTGTCGTAATCTTCGCCTTCTGCGGTGATCTCCTCGTTACCTGCCATACCGTTTGCCAGCACCAGCAGCGTATCGTTGGTGGAAGTATCACCGTCCACGGAGATCATATTGAAGGAATCCACTACATCAGCGCTGACGCACTTCTGCAACATCTCTTTGGAAATTTTCACATCCGTGGTCACAAAGCCCAACATGGTACACATATTCGGATGGATCATGCCGGAGCCCTTGCACATACCGCCTAAAGTTACGGTCTTGCCGCCGATCTCGGTCTCGATGGCGATCTCTTTGGAAACAGTATCGGTGGTCATGATGGCATGGGCTGCATCCGAACCTGCCTCTAAGGTATCTGCCTTAGCTGCCACCAGCTTTTTGATACCGTCGGTGATCTTGTCTACAGGAATCTGCATGCCGATGACACCGGTGGATGCTACCAGTACAGCATCGGTGGGCACACCCAGCAGTTCTCCGGCACATTCCGCCTCTGCCTCACAGCAGTCCAGTCCCTGTCTGCCGGTGCAGGCATTGGCGATTCCGGAATTGACTACCACTGCCTGTGCATATGCGGAATGTTCCACAATCTGCTTATCCCACAGTACGGGTGCCGCCTTTACCACATTGGAGGTAAATGTACCGGCTACGGTACAGGGTTCTTTACTTACGATCAGCGCCATATCCTTACGATTCTGATATTTAATGGCAGCTTCCACACCTGCTGCCTCAAAGCCTTTTGCTGCGGTCACGCCGCCCCGGATCTGTTTCATTTTGAAAATCTCCTTTCGATTCCATTTCTATTTGTTAAACGCCGTAATGTTCTCTTCGTTCAGTGTAAAGTCGTAATAGTTCAGATCTTCCCGCTTCGTCCAGCCGATGCATTTCCAAAAAGCGTTTCCGATGTCATTCTGGGTAAAGGCAATCAGGCTGACTTTATTGATGTGCTCTTCTTTCAGGGCATTCATGCAGTGAACCACCATGGCTTTTCCAATGCCAAGTCTTCTGTAATCTTCTCTCACACATACATGATACAGACAGCCCCGTCGTCCGTCATGACCGCAGAGAATACCGCCCACCACGGCTCCGTCCTCCCCGATGGCTACCACACTGGTGCCGGGATTCCGGTTGATAAAACGCTCCACACCTTCCCTGGAATCATCAATGCTCCGGATCCCGAAGCCGTGAATGGTCATCCAGAGGGCATGCAGACCGTCATAATCTTCTATGGTCATTGGTTTGATCGTAAACTGTTTGCTCATTGATGTATGTAATCCTTTCATCCTTGTCCTGTGTCTGCTTTAAGGGAAGCAGGGAACCAGCTCCAGACCTTCGCTCTCGGGAAGTCCGAACAGCAGGTTCATGTTCTGTACCGCCTGACCGGCAGCACCTTTTACGAGATTGTCCAGTGCACCCATCATAATGATACGACCGGTACGCTCGTCGATGACGAAATTGATGTCCACGTAGTTGCTGCCTTCCACCCACTTGGTCTCGGGGCAGCTGCCCTTATCCAGCACGCGGACGAATTTCTCGTTTGCATAATATTTATCATAGACAGCCTTTACTTCTTCATAAGTAGGAAGTGTGCCGTCCGGTTTTCTCTTCAGTGTAGCATACTCGGTTGCCAAAATACCACGGTTCATAGGTACGAGATGGGGGGTAAAATTAATGGTCACCTGACAGTTGCCGGCATACCCCAACTGTTCCTCAATCTCGGGAGTATGTCTGTGGCTTGCCACACCGTAAGCTTTCATATTCTCATTCACTTCACAGAACAGGTTGGGCACCTTGGCTCCTCTGCCTGCACCTGAGGTTCCTGATTTGGCATCCACGATCAGGGTATTCACATCGATCATGCCTTCCTTTACCATAGGGTAAGCGGTCAGAATCGAGCAGGTGGTATAACAGCCGGGATTCGCCACCAGTCTGGTCTTCTCTGTGATCTTGTCACGGTTGATCTCGCAGAGTCCGTATACTGCTTCCTCGATGAACTGTGGAGACTTATGCTCGATGCCGTACCATTTTTCATATGTAGCCACATCCTTGATGCGGTAGTCCGCGGACAGATCCACGATCTTCACCTGGGAGAGGATCTCCTCGGTCAGAAGTCCTGCCAGGAATCCCTGGGGGGTTGCGGTAAAGATCACATCTACCTGCTTCGCCAGTTCTTCCAGATTATCGTCCTTGCAGATATCCTCCACCAGTTGGAACATGTTCTGGTATACCTGATAATACTTCTTATCTATATAGCTTCGGGAGCCGTACCATACGATTTTGGCATCCTTGTGGTTCAACAGGATACGTACCAGTTCTCCTCCGGCATAGCCGGTTGCTCCGATGATTCCTACTCTGATCATTTTTCTACCTCACACTCATTTCATTGCATTTCTGTGTCGACGAATATTTTCGATATTTACCTGACTCTGAATAGTTCCATAATATCACTTTCTATCCAAATGTCTACTACTTTTTTATTTTTATGCATTATTTTGATTTATTCATGTATATTTATGCATATATACACTAACTTTAAACATTTTTGTGAATATTATGGCGGGTCCTAAGGTCTTTCACCCACCTATGAGCAAGATCATGTGGGTTTAGACCTTTTGACCCTGGCATCATAATATGCATCCATACGAATTATAGTTCATCCGGGCTTCTATGATATCCTTCCATAATCCTATGATATTCTTCCAAAGTCTGTGTATCCAGCCCCGGATCCTGCCACTGCCGCAGGACACTTCCGTAATGATCCAACAGATATTCTCCCAGATAATCTGTTGCCTTGTACGCTCCGTCTACATTCATATGTCTGAGATCCGCAGCCACATCCTCCGAGATCACCAGACCTGCTGCATTACGATACTCTTCCGTATTGAAATCAATAAAAGGAATTCCGTATTCTTCCGTATATTCCTGTAATCTGTTATGACAGCCGTCATCCCAGTGGTTCACCTCATTACTTGCCATCAGTGTTTTGACGAAGATCAGCTGAATCCCCTTTTCTGCGCAGTACTCTCTGAGTTTATCCACATAGGTAAAATTCAGATAAGTGGTCGCCTCCGGATCTTCCTGCAGAATCGATTCCCGGTACTCCTCTCCCGCATAGCTGTTGATTGGGACAAATCCTCTGAGATAATCCGTTTCCTCTTCGTCACGGAAAGTATCCCCGTCGATTCTCCACTCATCGTGCAGAATAAACACCGGCAATAGCACATTCAATGCATTGCGCTTATACACCCCCGCCAGCTTGCGGTAATTCCCGTTCATTCCCATGCTGAAAAGAGAACGCACATCCGTAGCCACCTCACCATGAGACATCGGCACTTCCATTGCCTCCACAACGACCACTTTCACATCCTGTTTTTCACAGGCTTCCATTGCCCATAAGTATCCTGCCAGCATGGACTGGTTCGAAGTTCCGAAATTGTAACTGCTGATTCCGTATTTTTCATATAATTCCATGGGGGAAAATCCGCTGTAAGACATGCTGCCTCCCACGAAAATCACATCCACCGTATCCTGCCCGCAATTGTAGAAATCCTCATGGTCATTAAATCCCCGCAGATTGCGAAAGCAGATCAGTGAGCAGCCATACAATGCCAGCAACAGCACCGCCAGGAATCCTATTATTTTACATACTTCCTTTTTTGTCATGCTTCCTACCTCAAAATGCCTGATAGATAAAATTCACGGAATCATACTGCGCCCCGTATTTTCCGTACAATACCACGAATAAAAACAGTCCGCACCAGACAAGCCACCGGAAGGGAAGGATCTGTCTGCTCACCCATTCTCTGGCGTAACCGTATTTTTCCCGCAGGGCTCCAACTACAAACAGCAGTACCACGGAGATTGCGATGACCCACAGATCCGCTGTACCCATTCCCAGCATTTCCACACTTCCGTCAAAAAGCACCCAGGGATTAAAATGTCTGCCGATCAGGACGCCGCCCACATCCCCCAGGAAGAAAAATGCCGCTGCCAGATTGTCCGCCCGGAAAAATACGATTCCTATGGCATAAATCAGGAATGTGCGGAGGGACTGGAACAGATGCCAGCTAAAGCTGTCTCCGGTAATACCCAGGGCACTCTTCCATTTTTTACAACGTTTCGCAAAAATCTCTCCCAGCATCAATAGGATCCAGTACCACAGACTTTCTCCCACGACGTACTTCATCTCGCCGTGCCACAGTCCGATGAACATCCACACACAGAACATTCCCACTGCGGTAACTGCCAGTTTACCGATTTTTTTGCCCCACTTTTTCTGCAGGAATCGGGAAAGCTTCTGCATGGGACTGCTTTTTAACACCGGATAGAGGATGTAATCCTTGGTCCAGGTTCCCAGAGTGATGTGCCATCTCTGCCAGAATTCCTGCGTAGTTCTTGAGAAAAACGGAGAGTTAAAATTCTCCGGAAGTCTGATTCCGAAGAGCTCCGCCGTTCCCAGTGCAATATCGATGCATCCGGAAAAATCCGCATAAAGCTGCAACGGGAATGCCACGAAAGCGATCCAGCTGTAAAAACCGTTATATTGTTCCGGATTCCCCCAGATTGCCGACACGAGGACTCCCACACGCTCTGCCAGTACCAGTTTTTTGAAAAATCCCCAGAGGATCCGCTGTGCTCCGTAGGTCAGATTCTGATAGGAAAGCTTCCGGCCTTCATACATATCCTCCAGTTCATGAAACCGGCTGATGGGGCCCGTGATCATCTGCGGGAAAAAGGTCAGGAACAACAGTACTTTCAGCGGATTCTTCAGGGGCTTGCTGTTCCCCCAGTAGCAGTCCAAAATATAGCCTACCGCCTGCAGCGTATAATAGCCCATTCCCAGAGCTGCCACCGGTGCCTTCACGGTAAGTCCCATCCCCTGAAAAAGCGGTGCCCATAAAGCGTACCCTTTCAGGGCAAACCACAGCACCGCATTGATCACTACTGCGATCACTCCTGCTGTTGCTGCTTTCCTGCCGCCCTTTTCCGCGGAGACTGCCGCAAAATACGTGACTGCCGTGGCAATCAGCACATATATCAGTGTATATGGCGTAGCCACAATGCAATAAAACAAAAGGCTCAGCACAAGGAGTTCCACCCATTGCAGCTTTTTCGGAAGCAGATAATAGATACCTGCGCCCCCTGTCAAAAACAACAGATACGCAAAAGATGTGATCGTCATATTTAATTCCCCAGCTGCAGAATAATATCTGCCATCTCACCTACGTTTTTCATGGTTACTACTTTGCCCATGGGGATCTTGATGGAAAATTCCTCTTCCACCGCCACGATCAGGTTGATATGTTCAAAAGAATCCCAGTCGTCAATGTCTTCCGAAGTGGTATCGTCATTCACTTCGATGGTTTCATCATCAAATACATCCTGAAACACTTTATTTAATCTCTCGAATACTTCTTCTCTTGTCATCTGTTTTTCTCCTGTTTTCTGTAGGTTTATTTACACGCGCTTTTCGCTTTCTGTTACTGTGATCACCTGATTTTTCAGGGCATACTGCTCCGGGATCCGGAAGATCCATTTGGCATTTCCTTCTGCATCCTCTTCCAGTTTTTCAAATTCCTGCAGCGCATAGAAATCTTTTACCATGGCATTTTTCGCCGTAGGATAAAAATAACCGTAGATCTGGGTGATTCCGCAGTCTCTGCACCGTTTCACCAAAGCATCCATCATGGCATATTCCATGTCACGTTTCAGCACTCTGCAGCTCATCAGCCACAATTCAATATGTAAAACATCCTTTTCCTTACGTCCGATCATGATGCTGACCACACCATTGTCACCGAATTTGTCTTCCAGTCGTCCATACAGCGTCAGATATTCCGGATCTGCCGCGATCTGCCCGATCTCCGACTGGCTGTAACGGTGGGTTGTCAGGTTAAACTGATTACTCTTATTCGTCAGCTGTGCGATTCTGGAAAAATATGCCGGGCAGAAAGCTCCGATCTCGGCCTTCATCTCCAGGGAGCGCAGATAGTCTCCGTAATCCGAGAAGTTCTTCTGCATTATGCTGCGCTTTTCATTTGCCAGGTACATTTCATTGCGCTTTAAGTCATCCTCCGAGAAATTCGTCACCTCGAAAAATCCGCTCCGGTCCAGCACACGGATGTAATCCTCTACCTTCGTAAGCTTCGGAACTGCCGCCCCCGGGACCTCCTGTCTTATGATCTCCCGTTCTGCGGGATTGTCATCCACGAACACAAAGCTCTCCGGCAGCAGCTTTAATTCTTCGGCTGTGGCACACAGGTTATGACTCTTCGGTTCCCAGTTCGCCCGGAAAGCCACGAAATCTTCCCGCTTCAGAACGCTGTCCGCTCTTTCCAGACCTGACAGTGCCGTCTCCTCGTTATTTTTAGAATTCACCGACAGCAGCACTCCCAGTTTTTTATGCTGCTTCAAATACTCCTGAAACTCCGCGTAAGTCTGCCCCAGAGACGTCTCCTGTCCGATTTCAATATTTTCCGGACCGTCGTCTCCGATCACACCACCCCAAAGTGTATTATCCAGGTCTAAGTTCAGTACCTTTTTATTTTTTCCGAAGATAGACTTGATGATCCGTGCCAGTTGGAATGCCGTATAGGGAATTGCCGGAACACACATGGCATATTTATACATATTCCAGTAAAAAGGATCCGACCAGCGTTCCAGACCGTAATCCGCCGCTTCATAGCAGATATCATGAATGTAAAAATCCTGATGAGTATCCGCATATTCATAAAAAAGCTGATTCAGTCTCTGAATATAATTCCATCTTCCTCTGTAATCCGAGGCGTCTCTGTTGCCTAACAGCCGGTAAAAGGGCGGTTCAAAATTATTCTGTATCACCGGGCAGCCGTAAGTCGCACGAAGATGCTCCCACAGTCTCTGGAAACGTTCATACTCTGCCTGCAGTTTCTGGGTTACCAGCGTCCTGTCATCCTCCAGGGAAGGAAACTGTTCAATATTCCGATTGGATGTGTGAATATACAGGATATCCGGATGGAATTCCTCCAGTGCCGGATTAGGAAACATACCGTCCGTATAATACTGATTGTATTCCGACTCATAAAACAAAGGACGGATGCCGTAATTTAACAGAAACAATTCCAGAATGTCACGAATATTACGGGTCGTGCTTCCTCCCAGAATCGCTATTTTTTTCTCCAAAAATGTCTGTTCCGCATTCTGAAGCAGTTCCCGCTTCAGTGCTTTTTTCTTTTTCAGGATCCATTCCGGATCAAAAGGATATTCCAATTCTTTCATCTGTTTTATCTTTCCGTTCTGATGTAATCAATTAAACATATTATAGTAGAATTTCTTAAGATATGCAACGCAAAATCCGCATCCTCTTTCTTTTCCCGCCAAAGTCTGTTACAATGATTTCAGTTTAATCTGGCGTGTCATTTTCAGACACAGAAATGAGGAAATTATGGCTTTTGACGGCGTTACCATTGCCTGTGTAATATCGGAATTAAAAAAGGAACTGATCGGCGGACGACTGTACAAGATCGCCCAGCCGGAAAATGATGAGCTGCTGTTAACGATCAAGCAGCCCACCGGGCAGAAGAGACTGCTTCTGTCCGCCAGCGCTTCTCTTCCCCTGATCTACCTGACGGAGAGCAACAAACAAAGCCCCATGACAGCTCCCAACTTCTGTATGCTGCTGCGCAAGCACTTACAGAACGGTCGTATCGTGAATATATCCCAGCCGGGACTGGAACGTATCGTGCATATTGACATTGAGCATCTGGACGAAATGGGTGACCTGCGTCACAAGACACTGGTCATGGAGCTGATGGGCAAGCACAGTAACCTGATCTTCTGTAACGATGACAATATCATCATCGACAGCATCAAGCACGTATCCGCCGCTGTCAGCAGCGTCCGTGAAGTCCTGCCGGGACGCCCTTATTTTATCGCCCACACCCAGGACAAGCTGGATGCCCTGACCTGCGAGGAGCCCGCTTTCCGGGACGCCCTTGCCGCCAAGCCCCAGCCGGTCTTCAAGGCGATCTACGGAAGCTTCACCGGTATCTCTCCGATACTGGCGCAGGAGCTGTGCCATGAGGCTGGCATCGACGGGGAGCGTCCTACGGCGGCACTGGCACCGGAAGATTACCATGCCCTGTACGAGGTGTTTTCCAAAATGATTACTTCTATTAAGGAAGAAACCTTCTCCCCTTGCATCGCTTACACCGGTACCCGCCCCGTGGAATACGCAGCGGTTCCCCTGACGATGTACGGCACCGGTGCGGATCACCTGGAGTCCTACACTTCCATGTCCGCTCTGCTGGAGCATTTTTATGCGGAGAAAAATACCTTAACCAGAATCCGTCAGAAATCTTCCGATCTGCGCCGCATCGTGCAGACCGCTCTGGAACGTGACATTAAAAAATACGACCTCCAGCTGGCACAGATGAAGGATACGGAGAAGCGGGAAAAATACCGGATCTACGGAGAATTGCTGAACACTTACGGTTACAGTGCAAAGCCCGGCGACAAATCCCTCACGGCGGTAAACTATTATACGAACGAACCGGTAACGATCCCCTTGGATCCCACCCTCTCCGCCACGGAAAATGCCAAGAAATATTTTGACAAATACGGAAAATTAAAGCGTACCTATGAAGCACTGTCTGAGCTGACCAAACAGGTAAAAGAAGAGATTGATCACTTAGAGACCATCAGCGCGGCACTGGACATCGCCCTGAAGGAAGAAGATCTGGTGGAGATCAAGGAAGAGCTGACCCAGAGCGGTTACATCCGCAGAAAAGGCGGCACGAAAAAAGCGAAGATCACCAGTAAACCTTTCCATTATTTAAGCAGCGACGGCTTCCATATTTATGTGGGGAAAAATAATTTCCAGAACGATGAACTGACCTTCAAATTCGCCACCGGCAATGACTGGTGGTTCCATGCGAAGGGTATTCCCGGCTCCCATGTGGTGGTAAAGACCGAGGGAAAGGAGCTGCCGGACCGCACTTTTGAAGAGGCAGGTCGTCTGGCTGCCTACTATTCCAAGGGCAGGGAACAGGAAAAAGTAGAGATCGACTACGTCCAGAAGAAACAAGTGAAAAAGCCCGCCGGTGCCAAGCCGGGATTCGTGGTCTATTATACAAACTACTCCCTGATGATTGACAGCGACATCTCCGGGATCGAAAAGATCAGTGACTGACCCTGACCTGTTTTCGGTGTGACGTGATCAACTGCAGCCGCTCTATGCATCAGATATTCTATTTTATGCATAATTATACTGTATAATTCTTACTTTATACATTTATGTGCATATTTTAATCTGTTTTATTCATAATTTTGATTTATTTATGCAACTTTTCTGCTTGCTTTTGCGATTATAATGTTGTATAGTAATTGTCAGAGCGTAACACACGATCCTGACATCTGATGCATTACGGATTGCTTCGTGTTTTAGACTTTTGCCCCTGGCATCATACACACTATAAAACGGAGGATTTTATCATGAAGGAAAAAGTAGTTTTGGCTTATTCCGGCGGTCTGGATACTACCGCTATCATTCCCTGGCTGAAGGAGAATTTTGACTACGAAGTTATCTGCGTCTGCGTCAATTGCGGACAGGCAGAGGAGCTGGACGGTCTGGAAGAGAGAGCAAAAGCCTGCGGCGCTTCCAAGCTGTATATTGAAGACGTTATCGATGAATTCTGTGATGATTATATCGTTCCCTGTGTACAGGCTCATGCAGTATACGAGAACAAGTACCTGTTAGGTACTTCCATGGCAAGACCCCTGATCGCCAAGAAGCTGGTAGAGATTGCCAGAAAAGAAGGTGCTGTAGCTATCTGCCACGGTGCTACCGGTAAGGGTAACGACCAGATCCGTTTTGAGTTAGGCATCAAGGCTCTGGCTCCCGATATCAAGATCATCGCTCCCTGGAGAAGTGACAAGTGGAACATGGACTCCCGTGAATCCGAGATCGAGTACTGCAAGGCTCATGGCATTCACCTTCCTTTCTCCACCGATTCTTCCTACAGCCGTGACCGTAACATCTGGCACATCAGTCACGAAGGTCTGGAACTGGAGGATCCCGCTAATGAGCCTAACTACGAGCATCTGTTGGTACTTGGCGTAACTCCTGAGAAGGCTCCCAATGAGGGCGAATATGTTACCATGACTTTTGAAAAGGGTGTTCCCACTTCCGTTAACGGCGAGAAAATGAAGGTATCCGATATCATCCGTACCCTGAACAAGCTGGGTGGCAAGCATGGTATCGGTATCGTAGATATCGTAGAGAACCGTGTCGTTGGCATGAAATCCCGTGGTGTCTATGAGACTCCCGGCGGTACCATTCTGATGGAGGCTCATCAGCAGCTGGAAGAGCTGATTCTGGATCGCGATACCTATGCATTCGAGAAGGAGATGGGCGCGAAGTTTGCAAGCCTGGTATACGAAGGCAAATGGTTCACTCCTCTCCGTGAGGCTGAGCAGGCTTTCATCGAGAAGACCCAGGAATATGTAACCGGTGAAGTTAAGTTCAAGCTCTACAAGGGCAACATCATCAAAGCCGGAACCACTTCTCCTTACTCTCTGTACAATGAGAACCTGGCTTCCTTCACCACCGGTGATCTGTATGACCATCACGATGCAGAAGGCTTCATCAATCTGTTCGGTCTGTCCCTGAAGGTTCGTGCTATGAAGCTGCAGGAGAACGAGAAGAAGCTCGGTAACTAAAATTTAAAATAATGAGGTGTCTATGATAACTGCACAGACTATAATCACTGTAACGATCCTGTATCTGGTGATCATCAATGTTGTGGGATATGTGATCATGGGCGTCGATAAAAAAAGAGCCATCCGGGGTGCCTGGCGCATCTCGGAGGCTTCTCTTTTTTTAACGGCGATATTGGGCGGCAGCCTGGGATGTATCCTGGGAATGCAGCACTTCCGTCACAAGACAAAACACTGGTATTTTAAGTACGGTATGCCTGCGATTTTGATGGTACAGGTACTGCTTTTTGTTCTTTTATTCAGATAGAAGTTATGCTATACTGATTTACAGACAAGATAATGTACGCGGAACTGACCTGTTCCTGCGTATGCTTTGGGAGGTGTCCATATGCATATAGCAGTGTGTGATGATAATGTAGCCGACAGAAAACAGTTGGAGCGCTTATTAAAGCGGGAATCCGACAAGCGTGCAGCATCCACCGGGATCATTTATACCGATTCTTTCGGTAATTCCAACGCGCTGCTGTCAAATCCCATGCAGTACGATGCCTTCTATATCGATATGTGCCTGACGGAGGGCACCACCGGTACGGATGTAGTCAATGCCCTCACCGCACAGGGTGTCAACGCCCCCATCGTATTGTGCTGTTCTAAGATCAATTACAGAGAACAATCCTATCCGGAAAATGTCATCTTCTTAGACAAGCCCATCAAAGTGGCAGAACTGGCGCAAAGCATCGACCATGCCCTGGAGATCATGGCAAAGGCAGTTCCTCTCATCGAGCTTCGTGAGGATGAGGATACCATCTATGTGACCGAACCGGATATCCTTTACGCTGAGGAGGAAGGTCGCAATGTCATCGTCACCCTGAAGGACGGCCGTACCGCAAAAGTCGCTACCACCGCCATCAATTTGTTTTCCCAGATAGAAAATCATCCCACCTTCTTCGCACCTACCGTTAAGACGATCCTTAACGGCAGATACATGGAGAAGCTGGGATTTCGTAAAGTCATTATGTGTGATGGGAAAAAGTTCCCGCTGCACAGAGACTGCGTCGCATATGCAAAACAGCTCCTGGCAGAGTATCACGCGTGATGCGGCTTATCGCTTACCTATACCGTTACGATAACGCCGCCATCATTGGCGTACATGCTGCTGACGCCGCGGGTATCCATGATCAGGCAATCTTTGAACTGTGCCTTGTCTGTAAGAAGCTTTTTGATGGTCTCGGCGCGATCCGGTGCATTACAATGGGTGATCATCAGGACGCGGTCTTTCGTATCGCCGGCTTCCTCCAGTACGATCTCCGCCATTCTGCGGAGCGCTTTCTTCATGCCGACGCTCTGTCCTCTCTGGATGATGCTTCCCTTATCTCCTGCCATGATCGGCTTGATATTCAGTGTGGATGCCACCAGTGCTTTCACACCGGTCAGCCTGCCGTTCTTCCGCAGAGTCTCCAGATTATCCAGTACAAAATACGTATGAATATTGCTGCGGAACTCCTCGATCTGCTTTACAATCTCTGCAAAAGGAAGTCCCTGTTCTTCCAGCTCTACCAGTTTCTTCACGATCTGGGTCTCACCACAGCTGGCGGATTCGGAATCAATGACATGAATCTGCTTCTTGCCGTATTTTTCCCGATAGAGATTCATTCCCAGCACCGCACTGTTGTAGCTTCCGCTCAGATGGGAAGATAAAGTGATGACATACACATGCTCCGCCTCCGTGTGGTACGCTTCCCGGAACTTCTCCGGGGAGGGACATGCGGACTTGGGACATTTCGGATATTCCGCTACTTTTTTCAGAAATTCCGCCTGGTCGAAGTTCTCGTCATCCTGGATTCGGTAGTCTCCCACTTCCAGTCCCAACGGAACGATCTCAAACCGGGGATCCTGCAGATACTCCTCCGGCAATTCACAGCAGCTGTCTACTACAATTTTAAAGCTCATATTATCTATCTCCATATAATCAATTATTTGTTATTTTTGCAAAACCATGCTATGTAGTTTTCAATACTACTTATAATAGCACGAAATATTTCGTTCGTAAAGCTTTTACACAAAATATTCATATTTCCTTTTTCCCGGACATCGTTTATACTGTTAATTGTTCCTATTAATACTAAGTAAGGAGTCCCCATGATCGCGTTACAGATTACATCCATGAAAAATTTTATGAACCACCTGCTGGCAGCGGACACTTTTGATCCTTTCCTGTTAGAGGAAGCCACCATCAGCACTGCACTCACCGTGACCATCGACGGTCATATCAACAAGGACTTCTATCCCGCCGAGGAACGGGGCGAGGATTGTATCCCCTGGGATCTGCAGTCATGGAACAAAATAAAAGGACTGTGCTTTGACCTGATCAAGGGAAAACACACTCCTTTGTATTTTAAATTTGTGCTTCATATGCAGCCCGATAAGGCAGCTGCCATGTTGGAAAAGGCGCAGATCGACCCTGACGTCATCCGGGCACTGGTACTGAACATCCGCTACGATGGGGAAAAGACAGTTCTCACCACCGGCTGCGCTTATCAGGTCTTCACCATGGATAAAAGTGCTGATACCGCATGGGACAAGGCATTGAAAAAATATCTGGATCTGAAGGGGATCTCCTACGAGGAACTCTGATCCCGCTCTCTGGGGGATTCCCTGTTCTTTGAACCATTCGCCGGAACAGCCCTGCGGTCATTCCTTCATCTTCGGCTTGCTGAGCAGACTTGCCAGATAACCGAAAATCAGCGCTGCGGAGGTTCCCACGGCACCTGCCTTGAAGCCTCCGGCAAACAGTCCTAAAAAGCCCTGTTCCTGCACTGCTTCTTTTACACCCTTCATTAATACATTTCCAAAGCCAAGTAACGGCACGCTGGCACCAGCCCCCGCATAATCCTGAAAAGGTTCATACCAGCCAAGCGCGCTGATCACCGCCCCGGTGACCACTAAGAGCACCATAATGCGCCCCGGCATCATCTTTGTCTTTTCCATCAGGATCTGCACCAAAGCACAGATCAGACCGCCCACCCAGAAAGCATTGATATAATCCATCTTCTGCATTTCCTCCTTATATCTGTTTATGGACAGTCTCTGCACTTTTTCTTGAATTTATGCGTTGTTTATACGCTTAAGCGTTCTTTTTACCAAATCGGAACCACTCCGGCGGAAGCTGTACCAGGATCACAGCGGCAAATACGATGACGCAGCCGGCGATCTGTCTCGGTGTCAGAGTCTGGTCGGTAGTTAAAAATCCGATCTTGTAAGCGATCCATCCGGAGACGGTGGCAATCACAGATTCCAGGCTCATGATGAGCGCTGCCACGGTAGGATTTAAGCCTTTTTGTCCTACGATCTGTAAGGTATATCCCACACCGCAGCTTAACACACCGGCATATAGCAATGCGCCCAGCCCTTCCTGCAACTGTCCGAAGGTGGGCTGTCCCCAGATGAGCGCTCCGATGCAGCAGACCACTCCGCACACCGTGAACTGGATGCAGGATACTACAGCTCCGTCAATCCTTGCCGCATAATGATCAATGGTCATGATCTGTATAGCAAAGGCAATAGCGCATAAAAATACCATGATATCTCCGGTTCCGAGGCGCAGGGATTCTGTCATACAGAGCAGATACATACCTACGGCTGCCATGACTGCTGCCGCCCAGACCACAGGTGCCACCTTTTTCTTCAAAAAGATACCGAACATGGGCACAAAGATAATATACAATGTCGTGATAAATCCCGCCTTGCCGACACTGGTATATTTGATACCAAACTGCTGCAGCGTGCTGGCAATGGTCAGGGAAATACCGCACAGAATCCCCGCTTTGACATTCAGTTTCCAGTCTAATTTGGTGGCTTTGTCTCCCGCGATTTTCCGGCTGATCAGAATGTACACCAGAAGGCTGGCGGCACCGATCAGGGAACGGACCCCGTTAAAAGTAAAGGGATGCATATAATCCATGCCCTTGCTCTGGGAGACGAACGCCATACCCCAGATAGTGGCTGTCAGCAACAGAATCAAGCTGTTCCTCGTTGTTTTCGCTCTCGTATTTTCCATGGTTAATTTTCTCCTTTTGCTGCGATCTCCGCCACCACATCCCGCAGCATTTTTCCGCTGCAGTCTATGATAAGATCCGCATATTTTTCATACAAAGGAGTTCTCTCATCATACAGATCCCGCAGGGTCTGACCGGGCTGTAAGGTCACGCCCCTGGCATTCAGATCCCCCAGGCGCTGTTCCACTTCTTCATAGGGCAGCTTCAGATACACCACGGTACTGATGTCACGCAGATGCTGCATGCCCTCCGGCTCGTAGCAGGCGCTTCCGCCGGTGGCAATGATGCTGTTCTCCAGGTCTAAGGACGCATTCACATCGCTCTCGATCTGCCAGAAGCCTTCCACGCCGTATTCCGTAATCAGTTCGTGTAATAATTTGCCGTGTCTGTCCTGGATCACCAGGTCGGAATCCACAAAACGTCTGCCCAGGCGCTTTGCCAGGACGACACCTACCGTACTTTTTCCCGAACCCGGCATGCCGATCAGGGTAATATTATTTTTCATACATTTCTCCTGCCTATACATAAGAAAATCGTCGCCAGTAAGCGACGATCTTCCGTCTTGTTCTTTATTATAACTATCCAGCACCCTATTTGCAGAACCGCCTCTGCGGGGCTCTCCTGAACAGTTATCTATTATACCTTATACTTCTGCGATAACTTCTACTTCGCACAGTACGTTCTTGGGAAGCGTCCTGACTGCAACACAGCTTCTGGCAGGGTTCTCGGTAAAATACTTTGCATAGACCTGGTTGAACGCTGCGAAATCACCCATATCTGCCAGGAAGCAGGAGGTCTTGGCTACTCTGGTGTAATCGGTGCCTGCTGCCTTTAACAGCTCGCCGATGTTCTTCATTACCTGCTCTGCCTGCTCCTCGATGGTGGTTCCGTGGATCTCACCGGTAGCAGGATCTATGGGGATCTGTCCGGATGCGAAAAAGATATTGCCCAGTACGATGCCCTGGGAATAAGGTCCGATAGCTGCGGGTGCTTTGTCTGTTGAAATCTTCTGTAACATAATATTCTCCTCTTTCTTCCTATAATTTACGCCCTGACAGTACCTCCGGATCCCGGTACATTCCACAATCCGGTGCGGCACTCCCTGCGCTTACTTCGTCATATCTACTTCCGGCTCATCAAATTCCGCCGTCACATAGAATCCTCTGGAATTCTCCACAATATCTGCCACAACGCCTTCCCGATTCTTCAGGCGGTAGCGGAACGGAATGTTCGGAGACATCGCCAGGGACGGGTCTATGGTATAGTAATAGTTACTGGGCAGAAGTCCCTCCGTTACCGTGATCTTCTGTCCGACCTCCAAAAATCCCGGTCGCTCCATCTTAAATTCTATCCTGCGCATTTTGACTCACCAGCCATTCCCGGCATAATGTGTTTTCGCCGTTTGAGGTTTATTTTACCAGTAACTTACAGTGCTTGCAAGAGTGATTTGTGTTGTGACCAAAAGCTTATTCTACACCTAATGCCTTAAACACTGCATCTTCTGCGCTGGAATACGGTATAATCTGGAATGAACTCATCAGCTCCGGTGGTACCGTTGCCATATCCGCAAATGATGTTGCAGGAAGCAAAACTTTCTTTGCGCCACTATCCAAACATACCTGCAAAGTATTTGCCAGTTCTTCCACTTTTATCATAGTACCACTGATGCTGATTTCTCCAAGTACCACAAGACTGCTTAGGACAGGCTTTCCAAGTGCTATCGAGCATAATGCGACCAGTGTTGGCAAAGCCAACTTTCCAGTCATTCCAATGCCCTGTAGGTCTTGATAGTTGATAATGTAATCTTTATTGTCTGTACTGATCGTACCGCTGATACGTTTTCCATTCGCCTTCAGATAACTAAATGCCGTATTTGATGATTCTTTTGCATCTCTGTCTGTTCCGATACCGGTTCTATCAAACTTTCCGCTTCCCTGTAACATCTGAGACTCCAGACGGAATACCCCGATCATGCCTGACTTTCCATTAGAAACGGTATAGACCTGTCCCGGATTACACATTCCCTCCGGAATGAGCTTGCCACCACTCTGCTCTGGTACCGATACATAATGTTCCTCAAATGTTTCATTATCTATGTAAGAGAAATTCACATCATAGAACTCCATCCCACCGAGCTTTTTAAGTTGTTCCTTTACTCGTCGGCGCATTTCCAATGAAATCTGCAAAATTTCCTCAATTTCTTCCTTTGTATATTCCCCGTCCGGATATAACAGCTTGATATATCCTCCGACCATTTTCCGGACAGCTATCGTATCTCTCTGATTCAGATTCTTTCCAAGACGGAAATATTTATCAAGTGCATCTCCGAACTGTTCCTTACGAAGTTCACGTATAAACTCTGCCAGATAATCTGTAATAAACCCATAATCATCTGTGAAATGCTCCGGTCTGAATTTTGGCACTTCCCATCCAGGCAGATAACAATGAATCCGATCAAGGAATGCTGTATCTGTCCCCATTTCTGACGGAAACGGATCAAATAAGCTTGAGGTTTTGAGCAAAGAATCTACACTTTGGTTAATGTTTCCAACGAATACCATAGACGCTGATGCAGCTTTTTCTTCCTTACCACGTGCAAAGGAACCAGATGCCATGTAATCCTTCATAATCTGGATGCCATCCTTATCCTTAAAATTGATGCCTGCAACCTCATCAAATGCCACACAATCCCACAATCCAACAAGTCCTACCGTCTTTCTGCCCATGTTATAGAACAGATTAGCAACTGTAGTCTGTCCGCCGGATACCAGAATGGAGTTAGGTGAAATTTCCTTGTATAAATGGCTTTTACCGGTACTTCTCGGTCCTAATTCGCAAAGATTGAAATTATTCTCAACCAAAGGAAGCATACGGGTAAGAAGCAGCCATTTTTCACGAATGTCAAGCATATCCGGTTCCATTCCAATAGAACGAAGCAACACATCCATCCATTCATCTTTCGTAAACTGCTTTCTTCCCTCTTTCAGCTCATTGATATCTACATGTGGCATCTGTATAGGATTTAGGTTAATAATTTTGATTGGACTGTCATTCTGATTTTTCTTCTTGGAACGAAGATGATCTCCATCTGCTGAAACTATTCCGCTGTCATAATCAGAATTACTATCATATTCCAGTCTGACAATACACCAGATACCTCCACACAAAAGTCTATCGAATTTTGTCGGATATTCTTCATCAATCGGTACACCACTCAAGCCAAGATTCGAGAAATCTGCTTCATATCTGTCTCTCTTAATATTCAAGGATACAGTTATCTTATCAATAACGGTATGACTTCCCTTTTGTCTAAGCAGAGAAAGTATCTTCTGAGCCTCATCCGGACGCACAAAATTATCAGCCAATATTTTCTTCACATTCTCTACACCCTGTTCAATAATCTCAGGATCATCCGAGCTGCAATACTGCCCCAGAAGAAACTCCAATACATATACCGGCACATTAGCACCTTCTTTAATCTTCTTTGTTAAATCTTTGCGGACAATCTTACCATCAAAATACTGGCGCAATTTCTGTTTGACAATTGTCCTCTTGTCCTCTGTTTCTATGTCAAAAGGCATTGTTCTCTACCCCATTTCCACTAAAAATTATAAGTCAAATCCAAAGTTATCCGAAAAAGCCAAATCCATGATTACCTCGTGACGGAACACCTCTACTGCATTGCTCTCGTCATACGCAACCAGATAATACTTACTTTCTTTATCGTATTTCTTATTTTTGAAAGTAAAGCGCATACGGAATAACCGTCTCTGAACATCCTCATCACGCTTGTCTGCGACATAGATGTTTTCATTAGAGATTTTCTCATTATTATCTGAAATGAAATACAGCTTGTATGTTGTGCTCTTCACAACATCACTAACCGGATCTGACTGAATAAAATCCAGACTTGTAATAAGATTGGTAATCTTCTGTACCAGGCTCACAAGCATAATCTGTGCCGGTCTTGTTTCAACTGCACCCTTATCCATCTTAATATCCAGAACCGGTACAAGCATCTCCTGCGGCGAGGAACCTCCATGCACATAGTTCAATCCCGCATTTCCCGGTGTTGAAAAAACATTCGTGCTGCAGGAATAAGAAATAACCTTATCATCATCACTTCCAAGCATATATCCCAGACCGATATTACATACGCCCTGCTCTGTGATCGGCTCTTTTGACACAATATATCTTCTTTTCACAAGTCTGTTTGAATCACTCATGCCGCCAATTTTATCACTTGCCGTTACCTTATCCCTTTTATAAATAAAACCATGATCTGCGGTCACAATAAAACGATATGTATTTCCACTGGTAGAAATCTTCTGAATTAGTTTTGCAATTTCATCGACTGCTTTCTCACAGGCTTCAAATACAGCATCTTCCTCATGCTCTCCGGTATTGTCAATCTGGTCATGATATACATAGACCACCGACTGTCCGGTAAACACATCTCTAAGCTCCTGTCCTTTCAGGTTTTTAATGTCATCAAACTGTACACATTTGCTTTCCGGCTCATACGACTGTAATACTGCCTGTCTGGCAGCTAGATCAATCGCATACCTACCATCAACAACCTCTTTAAAATCATCCGTCAATTCCAGTGTTTTATGAGGAAGCAATGCCTCCATTCCAAGTCTTGTATAAGAAGGCAGGACACTGAGCATTACCTGCAGCCTGGCACTGCACTTTGGATTATCCATCATTTTGGTATATAATTGTCTGCCGACCTCATATCGCATTGCATCAGAAATAATAACTACTGTTCTAACATTTGTGCTCTTAACAAATTTACTGAAAAAATTGCGCTGTAGTGGAATACATGTCAGTGCATTTTCCTCAAGAAGTCCTTCATTCCACTTAGGTAACAGTTCTCCCAAATATTCATTCGTATAAATGTTTTCTACCAGATCTCGCAGTTCTTCAAATTCCGTAGTATTCTCCAATTTATCATAATTCAGATAGAACACTCTGTAATGATTGTCTATCAGACAATCACCAGATATATAAGAATCTATGATTTTCTTGAATCCATTTGGTGCTTCATACTGCGCATTATTTACAATCCAGTATGCACTATCCAGCATTTCATAAATAAAAGCGTACTTGCTGCCAAAATGCATTTTTGCACGAATCCCACAAAGTTCAAAAATACTATGTCCACCAATTTCCGCAAGACAATCTTCTGCTCTTAATCTGCTGACAATCCAACGAATCATAAGTACATCTATGCAGGCAAAAGAATCACAATCAACGAATGCTTCCACTTCATACTTGCTCAGTTCTTCTGATGCATTCAGACATTCTGCAACATATTGTGACAACTCGTCATACTTTTCACGATATAAAATATTGTTCATAAGGTTGTCCAGAAATGCAATGATATTGCCTGACTTATAGGAAATAAATTTCTTCCAGCTTTTCGGCATCTCTGCATCAATGTATCGGTCTGCATAAGTTACAAACATCGTAATAACCAGCTTTTCCAAGTTTGGCGCATCCATGGAAAAGCCAAATTGCTGCTCACAAAGTTTCCAAAACTCCTTCTCTATATCATACTTTGCAAATTCTTCAAGATACTTATTATCTGTAAGGTTATCCTCTGTGATCAGCACACGAATCACCTCATCAAATGAATTGGTTCTCGTCCTGCATACTGCACTCATAATTCCGGTGAGGATATTTTCTTCATTAAAGTTTTCAATCTCCAAATCATAAAAACGCTGCAATCGCTCTTTATTTCCAAAGAACTTGATATGCTTTTCAATGATCGGCTTATATTTTTCCTCAATTCCCAGATCCACCGACAATAATGATGCTCTGTCCGCATAAAATCGTTTGGAATAAGCACAAGTATCCTCCAGATGATTTTCTGTTACTGGCGGCTTTGGAAAAGGCGCATAAATCAGATAATTGGTTGACATATCCTCTTTTTCAAGGAAATACTTCGTATAAAACTGATTATCCTTTGTAAGCTTGTATACCTTGGCATTTGTAAGCTCTACGCTATCAATATCCTCTGCGAAATCGCCTTTATCATCGTACCAGAATACCAACTTACGATGTTCCCCTGTAAATTCTGTATTCAGTTTATCTACAATCTGTTTTAAGTTCAATTCTGCCATTTACTCTCCTCTGCCACTACTTCCCAATGTCCGTTTTGGCTTGTGCCAACACGCTTTATAATACCTTTTCTCTTCCACTTATTAAGATAATATTTTACCCGGTCAATTTTCCAATCTAATTTTGCAGCCATTTCTTTCTGTGTAATATGAGGATCTTCTACAATCGACATCAACACCGCCTTGTCATCCTCACTCAACTCAGCTTGGGTAGCACCTTGGGTAGCTTGGGTAGTACCTTGGGTAGCTTGGGTAGTACTTTGGGTAGCTTGGGTAGTCACACCATTGACACCAATCTCACTTTCTACCTTTCGATACATATTTACACGGAAATCTCCATCAAAATCGACAAGTTCCGGCTTCGGCAGTCCATACTCCTCACAGGCATCAAATAATCTCGGTATTCCGGTTCCCCACTTCTCAATGATCTTCATATATGCAAAAGCTCTGGCGATTGCCGGATTTCTCGGCTTTGAATAGCCTTCCATCATTTTTGAAATCGTAACATTATTCAAAAGCATTCCCGGAGAAGTCACTTCCAATCTGTCATCAAACAATGCTACCTGGATATTTCCCGGCTCAAGATAACTGCGGTGTGCCACTGCGTTCGCAATCAACTCACGAATACTGTCTGTCGGAAGCTCATATACATCCTGTCTGTACATCCCCCTTATCGTCATTCCCATATTGATTTTTTCAAGGACATACTGATAAGCTGCTTCCATCTGCTCCTGAATAGAGCCTTCAAATTCCCTACGGTCAACAAAATGTGCTCGATTCGTTCCTTTGAATACACCACATTGAATTACCGGCATTTGCGACATTTTACCTGTTAAAAGTGCATAGGCATTTGTCGGGTATACTTTGCCCTCTGCTTCTTTTAACACTCCCCATGAAATCAATGTATTCTTTGTTACATCTTTTATCTGTGCTTTCTCACTATCCTGCCATGTATTTTTCATGGCAGTTTCTTTCATACTTTTGCAAAGTTCCTCGATCTCGCTGTCAGAAACAGTCATATTCTGACATATCTCACTGTCAAAATAGCGATTCTGTCCCTCTAAAATCAGTTCCTTTAACATATATCCTTCCACATGTCTGGTTGTACCGGATACCCGCACATAAGTGCCATCTACCATTCCAAGTGATTTGATATAATATGGACGCTGTGCGCCCGGTAGAATCTCCACTACAATCACTGTCTTATCCTTAACCGTCTGTAACGCAACATCCGGTCTGATTGCCGGTTCACAGGCATCAGAAATAGCATTGGCAATGGCATCCATGGTTTTATAGATATTATCTACATCCATTCCAACAATATCTAATGTTTTATCATCTATTCCGAAAACAATCTTTCCACCTCTGCCATTGGCAAAAGCTACCACTGTTTTCATATATTTTTCGCTTTTCTCTGGTACAGTAACCTTGTACTCTATATTCTTTGATTCGCCGGAAAACAGCGTATCTTCTGCCATATTGCGACCTCCAATTTTAATCTAAAAATTCATGCTTAATTGCCCATCCACCAATCAAAATATTCTTAATAAATGACAACAATACAAAATACATTTGTGAAATTTCGCCATCACTATATTGATATATTCCATTGTGCAATATATGATTTCTAAAAGGAATTCTTTTATCTATTTCATCATTAAATGCATCCGTCCTTGCAAAAACAATGTTGGTTATTGCCAATATATAGCATCTTCCTATATTAGCTCCTGTTAGCTTATCCAATTTTGAATTGATTGCATTCTTTACTTCTTGTTTTATCCCACTCTTTCCAAATGATTCATCCAGGCATTCTTCAATCAGTTTTTCAATATGGGTTATCAATATAACTATTTTTTCTCGTTTTTCAATATTTCGTCTATATATAATTTTTTTTTAAGTAATTGCCAAGTTCAGAATCTAAAGATGAAAAATCCGAATCTAATCCATCTAATACATCTGATAGCTTTTCATAGTCTTCATATAACCATTCTATATCCTCCAAAGCAATATCTTGTTTCGGATTTATTGATTGAACTTTTGAATATAGTTCTTTGTCTTTTATATTGCTAAAATCAAGTTTTCGTAAAGTCGATTGAAGTTGTTCAAATGTCTCTGCTAATTTTGATGAAATATTTATGTCAAATATACTTAAATTTTGCATTTATTTCTCCATCAGCTACTTTTGCTTTGCCATAATGTTCTTAGAATCTGCCAGTATCTCATAGAATTTTCCATCTGATGCCGTCTGAACCTTGCGGTAATTAGCCTTGACACCATCATCCAGATCAAGCTCTATTCTTGCCAATGCCAGATGTCCGATTTTTTCATCATATTCCCGGCACTCTTTAAGCTGTTTCTGTAATTTTTCCTTTCGCTTTGTGGCAAGAGATACTTCCCTGCTGTTCTTGCTGTTATCAATCGTATCCTGCATACGTCCAATCTCCGATTCATATACACGCTGCATACGATACAAATAGTCTACACGAACATTACCGATTGTATCCGCATTGTAACGGTGCAGATATACCAGTGCCTTGAAGCCATTCTGCTTACCACTGTCAAAAAGCCAGTAAATCGGACGCTTGCCGGAACCAGTGACAGAATAGGTATTGCAGTGGTCTTTAAAGAAATCATTCAAGAAATAGTTACGAATAATATCTCTACTTGTATCCCCTTTATTTCCAAGTGCTTTTGCAATAAAGTCAAGATTAGTCTCTAATGACTTTGCTCCAAATACTGTCTTTACCCATGTACAGAAGCGAGACACAATATCATCTTCTAAGTATTCCTCATCTGTGATTGGAATAATATTGTCTTTGTCCGGAATGAATGTCGTGTACCTGCTTTCATCCCATTCACCACCTGCATAGATCAAGCCTTCTTCATTCAAAGAATATCGCCCGAACATACATCCAACTGCATAGGAAATCAGACTCTTTATATCTCTCTGCAAATCTGCTTTGCGGACAGTAACATCCCTGTCTTCAACCTCTGGAAGTACTTCATTCTGCAGTCCATATCCATTTATAAACAGTTCATTTAGATCCTTTTCGTTCGCCTTCAAAATATCAAATCGTTCTTTACACTCTTTTTCCCATTCCAAATATTTATCTGAAATAAGCATTTCTTGCGTTGTGCCTTTAGTCAATGGGTGCTTAGAAAATTCTATGGACGTTTCAAATGAATCCCAATCTATCTTACAACATTCTAAATTCCATGTTGCTTTTTCCTCTAATTGTAAATCATTTGATATAATTATCGGGAAATTTTTTACATCTTTAATCTGTAAATTTATTGAAGGATTGAATACCCAAAAATAATATTTTGCAACATTAGAATTTAGTAATGCCAAAATCTGCACCATATTACTTTTTAAAATTATTGAAGGACCACCCTTATCAAATATGCACCCTTCTGGTAAATATCTGAAGCCTGTACCTCTACTTGTAATTGCTGAATAAGTAATTCCCTTCTTATACCAAAATGCCTCTGCCAATAGATTTGATGTTTTATTTGATGCATAAAATGATCTCGCATTTTCTGACCAATCTACTATATATGATAAATTGCCATAATATTGTCTATAGTCACCACCTTTTGCATAAATTCTCCATCTATCTCCAATTTTAGTTTTTGAAACCTCCCATACCAACTTTAAATATTTTTCATTGTCCCCGGTGATGTTTTGTGAACCCGTTAATTCTCCATAATTTTCAATATAATTGGCATTTTCAAAATTATGTATGAATTGTAGAGTTACATAATACGCGTATGGTACTCCTGGAATTTTTTTAAAATTTTTACATTGGGCAACAAACATATTTTGATTATTATAAAATTCTTTTTCCTTTTCATAGTAATTCTTAAAATCGACTAACCTTAAAAATACTGAAGAATAACTATTGACTATTTTATTGCAGAAAACAAATGCACATGTTTGAACAACATCATTTCCAATTTCTTCAAAAGCCTTAATTCCAAGATGAAGCATATTTATCATTTGTTTATCAACCAATTTACATCTTAAACACTCATAACTACCAATAAACATCCATGCGTGCATGGTTATCATCGCCTGATACCCATTTTTCTTCAGCATCTCCCCACAACGCTCAATAAACACGGCAAATAAATCCGCCTTACTATCCGGATAATGTTTCTTCACAAAGTTATTCACCTTAGCACTCAGATTGCTTGTCCCTGCATACGGTGGATTCGTGGCCACAACCTCATACTTCTGTGCCATAATCGCACCAATCTCTATCAGTTCTTTCAACCTTTCCGCTGTCTCATCCAATCCATAGGTATCAAACGAGATCTGACTGCCTATCTCTGCGCTGTTTACAAATCTACGCAGTAAATCCCAATCATATTCATCTATATTTAGGATAGAACCATACTCTTTCGCATCCATCAATGTGTCCAAAAGCCCCTCTATCTGCTGGATGGCAACATTTTTCTCCATTTCGTCCAGTTCGGCACCGAAATATTTAAGTTGTTCCCGCTTGATTCCGTTGCTCTCCTGTATCGCATAGACATTTGGGCGCACTCCACGGGTGAAAATGCGTCTGTCATACTGTCTTGCTTTCATCATTACTGCAAAATAACTGAGTTGTGCCGCACGATCATCAATATCCAGTCCATAAATATTATGTTCTACAATGCTCTGTGCTGCTTCTCTTGCTGACCAGCCGGCATTTTCATAAATCTGCATGAATACATCAAAAGCATACACAAGGATATGACCACTTCCCATACACGGATCAATCAGTTTTATATCTTCCGGTTTTAATTTTGCATATTCTTCACGAATTTCGGCAAGCTCCGCCTGTACTTCCGGCTCCTGCTCTGCTTCTTCCAGATAATATTTCCACTTTGCCAGCAGATCTGCATCCGGGTGACCTTCCACCCACAATCTTCCTAGACTGTTCTCCACCATATATCGTACAATCCAGTCCGGTGTGAAAAGCTGTGTTACTGCCGGGACTTCTTCCTTTGTAATCTTCCCTTTCTTTGCAAAGGCATCATTTTTCGGCTCTGTATTGTAATACTGATACATCCAACCGATAATCTCTACCTGTCCACCTGCACTGACATTGAAATCTTCCTCCGGAATATCATGTACCAGATGATACACAACTCCATCTTGATCGATCACTGACAGATTTAACAGGAGTTCCGTATAATCACTGGTTTTTTCAAACAAAGCTGGAAGAATCTCGTTTAGGGCATTGCACTGCTTGATAAAAAGCATCTTAAAAGCTTCATCCAGCTTATTTTCTCTCTTGAGTGTGATAATCTTTTCTTCCTCTGCACTTGTGAAATCCAGTTCTGCATCAAATGGATTGGTAACAATATCTGGTTCCGTTTTGCCACTCTCTGAGGATAATACTCTCATATGAGAAGGCAGATAATCATTTACTTCCATGAAACGTACTGCAATCAGACGGTTGAACCAGGTATAGGCAACTTCCTCAATAATATATTTGTATGCCACTGAATAATCAGAATCCTTTTCCTTTGCACGGATTACATCCACCAATGCACGGCGCTGTCTGATTTCTTCTCCGTTAATCGCATAAGGTTCTGCCGTTCCTATATCATAGAACTCTGTTGTTCCATTTGACTGTGGCAGTGCATCTGCAATGCCATTTTCTGTAACGCCCATCAGTCCTGCACGATATTTTATATCTGCTATGAGTCTGTTTCTTGCCCATATGGCAAAATTCCTAATTGCTGTTTTATTCATTTTTCCCTTCCTGCTGACCTTGACAATTTTTTCTGTTATCATTCTCAACTATGCACAAACCTGTCCTTCTTTGAAGCACTCATAAATATAATCTCTGGATTGATAATAAAAGTCAGTATTGTAATTCGATATTGCATCATTAATCCAAGAAGCATAAACCTCTTTGATACAGTCTATCACCCCTTTACCAGAGTTTTTCTTCAAATCCTCAATTAAACGTTCATACACTTCGCCAATCGTCCAATAATCCGGGACTTCATATCTGCAACTTTTTACATTATCATAATCATCCATCGGTATCTGACAGCGTGATATAAAATCATCTGCAACTTTCTCTATTGGTTCGCAGTGAAAAACATCTGCATAATCATAGAGCCGCTTTATCACATCCTCCCCAAGAAGTTCTACTATCCTGTCTCGGCGCTGCTTCTGCTGCCTGCCAATAAATTCAATTAAGCTGCATAAGAAAAATAAGGAATTATCATTCATGATCCGTCACCTCAATTCCTTTCAAAAAAGCTAATGTAGTCAAAGCTCTTGCCGTATGAAAGCTTATCTGATGCGTTGGCTTTTTGAACTTTGCTAAATTCCAAAATGCTTCTCTGCTGATTCTTCCATCTACAAAATTCTGTACATAGTTAAAAATTGTATCATCTGCCATAGGTCCTTCCACAATATCGTAATTATGAGATTTTCCAAGTCTACATGCTGCTATAAAGTCAAGCCACTCTTCCGTCATTTCAGGGAATTTTTTAATATTAAGCGATTCATCCGGTGTATATACATATTCATTCAGATATCCTACACCAGTATACCTTGTTGCCCATCTTTTTGCCTGTTCCGGAAGCAATGTACAATAAAAGCCAAAATAAAAGTCTTTGTTAAATTTTGCTATTCTTATCTCGGGTTCTGTCACTACCTGACTGCTTCCATGATATAAAACAATTGTTTCCATGAAACGCCTCCTGCCTATAACAATTTAAAATTCAATATTAACTATGGTATCCGTATCAAGTTCGCTGACCAGTTCCAATCTCAGTTCATTCAGATATTTGTCTACATCCTCTGTAGTCTCCAATCTCCATGATGCTGTCTTTGTCATGCTCTTGATAGATATGTTCTTAGTCTTTTTGACTTTTTCTACTTTTTTCTGTACTTCCGCTTCAATCTGTGCCTGATCCACATCGCCAACAGCCTTTGCCTGCTCTTCCAGTCTCTTACGGACTTCTTCAGCTCTTTTTAATGCGATATTCCGATCCATCTGGGTAATTTCATTTAACAGACGCATCTTCAATGCTTCTGCTCTATCCGCATAACTTCTAAGAACTGATACATTCGTACAGCCTTTCGCCGCATCAATGATTTCATCAAACATTGTTGAATATTTGCTTCGTTTGGTTTCTGCATACTCTTTCGTATTCAGTACATCAAATACTCGTTTCTGAGAATCATAGACCGAGTTAAGCACCGGCCTTAGCTGTTCGTCCAATATGTCAGAATATACATCACCGAACTTTTTCAGAAGTTCCGGCAGTTTCGGAATATCACTGTATGGTGACTGTTTTTTCACAATCGTACTAATTTCAGCAACAATATTTTCCAGATTCTCATCTACAATGTAAGTCTTACTATCATCATATTTACTCAGATATAATACGGATTTATCAAAGATTGTTTTCTGCTCACTATTAAAAAATGCTTTTACAGGTTCATAATCCTCTGCAAAATCAAGCAGATCATCCTGTTTCTTTGCAACCGTCTGGAAAAATTCCGCTGGTGTCTGTATCTGTACCAGACCAAAAAGGAGTTTTCTTCCGTACTCTACGATATGTTTTCCCGGATATCTTGTATTTTCATAGCGTACTTCCAATTCTCCCAGCGTAGATGTCAGCTTGTTTGCATATCCTATAAAGCTGTTCATCATCATGTCTTCATCATCGGAACTTCCGGTTGCACCGAATAATTCCTTCATGACCTCTTTTGTAATCTTCTTTTCTTTCTCTGACACGCGAGCCTTCTGCTCAATCATAAGCTTATCAACAAAACTTTTTTTCGTAATGTAATTGACAAGCTCCTCTACATCCTTGTTGTGTGTTGAAACCGAAGAACCATTCACATAAAATGCCAGATCGCCGCGACGGAACAGTTTTGCCACAAGCCAATGCACATCATCTTCTACAAAGCCATAAGGTGCTTTCATAAATCTGTCCTTAATACTCTTCATAGAAGTTTTCATGTGCATACGGGTGTTGTCCGCAACATAGCTTAATACATCATCCAATGCATGAACATTTGGCTCTGTACCGCCTTCAAGATTAAGTGAAATCTGGTTTGAGGTCTTGAACATCTTGCGAATATCATCCTCGCCGTATGCTGCATCAATATAAGACAGCTTATGATATACAGTCGATACCAATCTGCCAAGTGCTTCATTGATACGAGTAGATACTTCCTTTGCATTGATTTGTGCCTTATCACCGTTCACATAAATATCTGCATCTTTCAGACTTTCTGATAAATATAATCTGGCATTGGCATTTCGTTCACGCATTTCCAGACGCTTACCCTCTTTGATTGTCTCATACTGTGGCAATGCAGAAGATGTGTTTAAGCGCAGGAATTTCTCTATCTTCAAGTATCTCTGTATTTCATCCATAAATGCTCTGTCATCCGGCAGAACAACAAGAACCTCTCTGCCCTGTCCGGACACCATGCGAAGTGTGGTATCATCAGTTCCCATATCCGCCGCAGGTGTTAAGATATGTACTCCAACATCATAATTCTGATTTGCCTTGTATGGTCTGTCATCTACAATGGAATTAAAGCCAAACGCATATCTGCCATTAAATGCCGGATAACGGTACTTCTTATCTGTGAAAATATCTTCAAAAATCATTTCTGATGCTTTATTGATGACTTCTGCCATTTCCACATTCTGGCTTTCGATCTCACGGTTAATTTCCTGCTCTTCATCGGTCAGGAATACATAAATTTCGCCATTTCTCTGCACAAGCATCTGACGCTGCAATACTTTTAAAGCATCTTCTACCTTTGCTTTCAGTTCGATACGATCATCCTCAATATCAGAAATCATAAGGCTTGTAATGTTATCAATATTAGCTTCTACATCATTGACATATTTAATCATGAATAATGTCTTTAATACATTGATTGCAAATACATCTTTTGTCTTATGATCCGGATTGATAAAGCTGTTATCGTATGCCTTGATAATGACTCCTCTGTGGCTGTGATCAAGGAAGTTTTCCAGTGCATCATAAAATGCATGAAACGGAATCAGCGTTCCTTCTTCATGCTCCTTATAATCCATTGCAGACTCCTTGAACATTGCAAGCATGGAACGTTCACCTTCTGACAAATGCTTACCGGAAGCTCCGTGAGTACGAATAGATGTCAGCACGCTTGCAAGAAGATTAAACTGGTATGGTACAAACGGATATACCAATGCGAAATCATCTTCATCGGCATACAATTTCTTCTCTACACCATCATTAAATACGATTTTGTTTTTGATCGTGGTAGCTTTCTGCCCATAGAGCAGACGAAGCATCTGTGCGGCTGTATCCTTTTTGTCCAGGATACGTTTTTTGATAACCTCGTCAACATTGGCAGACGAAAGAGAAATTCTCGTATCGAATCGTCCCTGAATCTTAGAAAAGTCATTGCCCTTTACCTTGGTAATAGAATCAATATCCTGCTGGCTTGTGACAATTACCCATGCTTTACCATTACACTCTTTTCCAAGCTCCTCACGAACGGTCTGAAGGTTCAGCATAAGGCTGGAATCGTCCCCAATATACTGTCCGACTTCATCCACCAGAAAAGCTACATGATGATTATTACCCTTACGGTCAATATATGCTTTTACACGCTTTGCAAAATCCTCAATGCTGATTTTATATGGCTCTGCGGCTTTTTCGCACCAGTTTCTCGCAGCGGCTTCGCTCATGAAATCCATATCTACCAGAGTATCTACAATATCATCCTGAATGAAATCAAAGTCCTGTCTGGAATCTGTCCATGCATCTCCATAGTTTTCTTCAAACTTCTGCTTGAATTCCTCATATTTGCCTTCTTCGTTTAATCTTCGCTCCAAATCAGCAAGAAATGGCATTGCACCACAATATCCCTGCATCTCATTGAAGACCTTTAAGAACACATTCACGATTGCGTCTTTATTCTGTTTGCTGCCCCCATCACTCTTAGAATCAATGTTGAAAAGTACAACATCCGTTGGTGTGTTAGCTGCAAGCTGCATATCCGCAAGCACCATAGGATCTGCTATTTTGTTATCATCAGTAAAATAGTCGATTGCTTTCTTTCCAGCAATCTCCTTATTTTCCAAAAGATAAGACAGGATTTTTAAGAAATGAGATTTACCACTTCCAAAGAAACCGGAAATCCATACTCCGGTCTTTGATGTGTTTCCAATAATTCCGGTCTTATATGCAGCAAAAAAATCTGCAAAATGTTTCTGCAACTCTCTTGTTACAACATATTCTTCCAACTCCTGCCTGACATTGGCAGTTTCATCCTGCCCTACGATAATTACGCCCTGCAAATCACGGTCTATCGGTTTTGCAAACATCTCTCTTATCTGCATATCAATTACTTATCCTTTCCAAATGTCTTGAAAAACACTGCTTTTGTGTTTTTCTGCGTGAAGTATTATGCTTCACGCTTTTATCGTACCAGACGAAATGCCCGGTAATAATTATCTTCATGGACTTCGTTAAATATAATGAGCTCCTGTTCCGTATAGGTTCCAGGATAAAACAGCACCATCGGCACCTTGGCAAAATGCTGTGGCATATTGTAAAGAATTTTATTAAATACCTCTGGTGATTGCAGTAATGGATAACATTTTCCTACTCCCGTAAGAAATACTACTGAATTATCCGGTGTATGCTCTGCAATATACTCCACAATCCTGTTATCCTTATCTGTGATTTTAAGAGAACGCTGAATCGCGGATGCAACCTTTACAATTCCCCGCTTCTCCTCCATCTGATAACATTTCTCCATGAAATTCTTATCCTGCAGATGCGCAATGAGCAGATCATACAAATCATATACCACCAGCTCAAACCCATCTGTTCCTTTGGAATTCTTATTTTTCAAATATTCTATTCTGTCACGGACAATCAACTCATACTCCGGAGCATAATCAAATACCCAGTAATTGACTTCATTCGCTTTCCCTGTGGTGTCACGGAATTTTGGCTCCCTTATTTTTACTTCCATCTTGTCCAATCTTTCTTCTATGTCAGCCATTATCGTACCCCCGTAAGTGCTTTTGCTATTGGTTCCATTCCATTATCAAAAAGCCAGTGCTCCATAACCGGATCAAGAATAGGCTTTAAGATTGTCCGAGGCGTACCTTTATCTGTCATGCCCGCTTCAAAAAGCATGGTCTTATATGTTTTTCCCAGTCGTTTCAAAGTTGGATCTGTCCACTTTGCGACTTTTTCATCCTGCAACTGCTTATTCCTAAAAAATATATTGATGTCACTGTCAGAAAACTCATTACTGCCAATAATCATTTTTTCCCTTACCACTTCATATACAAAGTCAAAGAAAAGCGTATCCTGTGCCATTGCTCCAACTAAGGCAAATAACTTCTGTGTTGCAAGATCACTATCCATAAAAATCGAATAAAATGATGCATCCAATGCTTTGATTCTTGCTGATACGGTACTGAATATCTGGCTTGCTCGAAGTGTTGTCGGAGCACCAAATATATTTTCCCTTTGGTTTTTTCCCTTAATCTCATCAAGCGTCATTCCCTCTGACAAGAGCTTAACTACTGCCTTAAATTCCATAAACCAAAACGAAAACTTAACGGCACCTGCGCTATATTCCCGTCTATTCATTTTATCGCACCTTTCCCAAATTATTGTTCGTTCTCTGCTGGAATTATATCCAAGATATCATCTATCGTACAATTAAGCGCCCGGCAGATTCTGACCAGAACATCCAATGAAACATTCTCGTCCTTTGCCATTTTTGCCATGGTACTGGTAGCAATACCAGCCTGCTCACAAATGTCTTTTTTCTTCATTTTACGGTCAATCAACATCTTAAAAAATTTGTTATATGATACATCCATACATTTCTCCTTTGCAGATTCTGCGAAAGTACAAAATCAAAATTGACATAAAAACACAAAAAAAGTATATCATAAATGGATTTTCATTTCTACGAGAACTCGTAATTTTTTTTGAGAATATAGTTATATTTATCCCCTTCTCCGGGAGCTGTTCCCTTTAATGCAGCTTCTGGTGTGCATGCAAAAATAAGCAGCAAATCATTTCTGACTTGCTGCTTTTCACTATTTTACAGGACTCTCCAGCACCACGGCGTGGGAGATTCCCGGCACGCTTTTGCCTTCATTGAAGCTGGTCTTTGAAAGCAGGGCTCCGGTGGGGAGGAATAGGACTTTCTTCCACTCGCCGGATTCGAGTTTCGGCAGGACGTAGGCAGCCAGGGTCACGGCGCTGCATCCGCAGCCGCTGCCGCCGGCATGGGTGTCCTGCGAACCCGCGTCGAAGATCTCGATGCCGCAGTCCATGTGTCTGCCGGAGATGTCGATGCCCCGCTCCCGCAGCAGATCGATCAGCACCGTCTGTCCCACGCTTCCCAGATCTCCCGTGATGATCCGGTTGTACTCTTCCGGTGTCACATGGAAATCCTCCAAATGGCGTGCAATGGTGTCCGCGGCGGCAGGTGCCATGCATGCTCCCATATTCATGGAATCTTTTAATCCATAGTCCACGATCCGCCCCGGTGTCATGCCCGTGATGTAGGCTTTGCATTTCTGATTTAATCCCAGTGCAAAAGCCCCGCTTCCCGTCACAGTCCAACTGGCAGACAGCGGTCTCTGATTGCCATAGTCCAACGGGAAACGGAACTCCTTCTCTGCGCTGGCGAAATGGCTGGAAGTAACGCAGACCACATGATCCGCATAGCCTCCAGCCACAGTCATGGCACCCAAAGTCAAGGATTCCCCGCAGGTGGAGCAGGCACCGTAGACGCCGAACAGCGGAATGTTATAGGCTGAGATTCCAAAAGAAGTGGCGATGCACTGCCCCAGCAGATCTCCTGCGAAGAGATACGAGACATCCTCCGCTTTCCATCCCGCCTTTTCCATTGCCATATAGACGGCGTCTTTCTGCAGGTTACTCTCCGCCTCCTCCCAGGTCTTACAGCCAAAGAGATCATCCTCTCCCACCATGTCGAACAGGGCTCCCAACGGTCCTTCGCCCTCTTTTTTCCCTACGATACTGGCACCGGCGATCACGCACACAGGCTGTGCCAGACGGATACTGCTTCTTCCCACTCTCTGATTCATAATTTCTCCTTCCATGCGCTAACACTGCATTCTTTTTTCTCAGTGTTCCCGCATTTGGGGAAATTTATGATTCTAACAGTTCAGCCATGAACATATTGTGAAACACAAATCATGCTCGCATGATTTTGTGAGCAAATATGTTCATGTGCTGAGCGCCGGTTCATGAGCAAAGACCGACACGGAGTGACGGAAAAGCGCGCTAGCGCGGCTTTGCGAATGGTGCGGACTGAACTGTGATTATAAAAAGATTTCCTCCAGCGCCCCGATCACCTTCCGCAGCACTTCATCTTCCATATCGGAATAATGAATGACCAGGATCCCCCGGTATTTCTGCGCATCCGCAAAACAGTACTCCGACAGGCAGTTCACCAGGATTCCATGCTGTCTTGCCTCCCACTTGATCTCCACATCGCTTAAATCCGTCCTCACATGCAGTAAAAAATGTGTCCCGGCGTCATCCTGATAGATCTGGCTGATCTGACTTAAAGGCGACTCCCGAAACATTCGGCAGATCTTCTCCCTCTGTCCTCTGTAGTCGTTGATCAGTCTCCGGATATGCCGCTCAAAATACCCTTTTTCCAGAAACGCTGCCATGGCATACTGTTCAAAACCGGAAACCGTACAGGAATAAAAATTCATGGTAGAAATATAGCGTTCCATCAGCTTCTCCGGCAGCACCATATAGCCGATGCGCAGGGACGGTACCATGGTCTTGGAAAAAGTGTTGATGTAAATAACTCTGTGGTTGCGGTCCATGGACTGCATGGAAGGGATCGGTTTCCCCACCATCCGGAACTCACAGTCGAAATCGTCCTCCACGATATAGCGCTCCGGCTCCTCCGCCGCCCAGCGTAACAGCTCCTGCCGCCTGCCCACCGGCATGACCAGACCTATGGGAAAATGGTGTTCCGGCGACACATGAGCCACGGTAATGCCTTTCTGATCCAGCTGTTCCACCTTCATTCCCCGTCCGTCGATATCAACATAATCCCAGGCCACACCGCCCACCTCATACAATTTCGTGATCTTGCGGTAACCCGGATTCTCCACACCGAATTTTGCGTTTTTACCAAGGAGCTGCAACAGACGGCTGTAGAGATATTCCGTTCCCGCCCCCACGATAATATGATCCGGCGATACCTGCATGCCGCGGTAACGGTACAGATGCTCTGCAATAGCCACTCTTAATTTTTCCACCCCATTAAAAGGAACCGTCTTAAGCAGCGACGTATCGTAATCCGTCAGGGTCTGGCGCATGATCTTCGCCCAGGTGGCAAAGGGAAACTTATCATATTGAATATTATTTGCCGTCAGATCCGCCAGATATTCCTCCTCCCGGAAACGTGTCACAAAAGAAGCATACGCAGGCGCGGCCGTGCTCTTCACTTCCAGACGATTGACAAAATACCCCCGCTTCTCCTCCGATCGGATATAGCCTTCCAGCAGCAGCTGTTCATAGGTATTTTCCACAGTCTTGACACTGACCTGCAGGTGCTCTGCAAACGCCCGCTTTGAGGGCAGCTTCTCTCCCGCCGCCAGGCGGCCGCTCAAAATATCCGCTTTCATTGCTTCATATAAGTATTCATACATGGTTTTTCTGCCACGGGCAGTCAGATCATATGTCAGCATCTGGTATCCTTATTTTTTCTTATTTTGGTTATTTAAAAGATGTCAGTTTTTATTATAATGAACTCATCAGTAAAACACAAGACCGAAAACAAGGGAGGATAAATCCTCTCCTCGCCAAGAGGGCAGCTCCTCAGGAGGAGCAGGATTTTCCTTCGGAAAACAAGGAGGATTAACATGGGCGTATATGCAATCACCGGCGCATCCAGCGGAATCGGCGCCAAGACAAAAGAACTGTTACTTCAAAAAGGACACGAAGTCATCAACATCGATCTGAAAGACGGCGACATCTGCGTGAATTTGGCTACTCCGGAAGGCAGAACCGCTGCAGTAGCCAAGCTGCACGAGCTGCATCCCGAAGGGCTGGACGGCATGATCTGTAATGCCGGTGTCTCCGGTGCCTGCGGTAATCTGGAACTGATCATTTCCCTGAACTATTTCGGAACTGTAGCCATTGCAAACGGCGTCTATGACCTCCTTAAGAAAAAGCACGGCAGCTGCGTAGTCACCGTATCCAACACCATTTCCCAGGGTGCCGGACGGAAAGACATCGTAGATCTGTTGAACAATATCGGCGATGAGAAGAGAGTCTTGAGCCTGGTATCCTCCATGGATTCCACCAACCTCTCCGTAGGCAACAGCCTCTATGTATCTACCAAGTATGCCCTTGCCAGATGGGTCCGCAGAGTCTCCGCTACCTGGGCTGCTAACGGTGTCCGCATCAATGCAGTAGCTCCCGGCAACGTACATACTGCCATGACCGCTACCATGAGCACCACCGCGAAAATGGCGCTGAATGCCCTCCCCATTCCCACCAAGTACGGTCAGGAATGTCTGATGGCTCCCGAAGAGATCGCTGAAGTTATGGTATTTTTAGCTTCCGATTCCGCCAGAGGTGTCAACGGCAACATCATGTTCGTCGACGGCGGTACCGACGCACTGTTAAATTCTGAAAAGGTATATTAAGGAGGAACACGCTATGAGACCCATTGAAAAATATGTAGAAGCTATGGAAAATAAAGATTTTGCCGGACTTGCAGAGTTGTTCACTCCGGACGGCATTCTGTGTGACTATTGTACTACCTCCGCTTCCCAGCAGGAGTATCATATCTACGGAAAAGAAGCCATTAACATGTTCTTCCGTAATAAGTTCGGCTTCCGCCGCTACTCCATTTTAGATGCCGAGGTCGTAAACGCCGAGCAGGCAGAGTTCATTGCCAACTTCGGCGGTTACAACATCATGGCGATCGCCACGGTCCGCGAGACCGATGAAAACGGTCTGATAAAAAGACTTACCGTAAGACCGAAATAACTTGCCAGTTCCTCAATACTTTTCTCTAATAGGATCGTGCACCGGCAGGTGCACTACGCAAGAGAAGCTGCACCCTCAAGGTACAGCTTCTTTGCATTCTATGTCGATATATCCTGATCATTCCGGAGCGGTACCGGAGATCACGTAATTGGTCACGGCATACAGGATCTCACCATTGTACTCCACCCTGGACCAGCCGGAAGCTTCGCTGTAACCGGTACGGTGCAGGTTCGTTCCGTTCCTCACCTGGGTGCGCACGGTACTCTCTCCTTCGCTGGTGCTGGGCTCTGTCCGCAGATTGATGAGATCCTTGGGTGTAATGTAGTCATCGCAGTCCACGAATACGATGACTCTGCCGTCCTGGGTGCTGACGCGGTTGGAATTCACCGGTGCTGTCGGTGTCGTGTAAGACAGGTCGGTCGTCAGGTATGCAGATACCGCATAGACGGTCTGCCCGTTGTAATTAAGCCTTGACCAGCCGGTGTCATCGTTCCTGCCGGTACGGGTCAGTGTCTCTCCGTTCTTCAGCTGCCCCACTACATTTCCCTCATCGCTGGTAGAAGGCGTGCTGCGGAGATTGCTTACGTCTTTCGCAGTGACAGTCTCACTCACATCCGTAAAAGTCATACTGCCGTCGGATACCGGTGCAGATGCAGGGGTATCAACCACTACCGGTCGATTCTCCGGGGTTGTCGCAGGCGTGGGCTCCGCAGTCGGTTCCGGGGTGGCAGTGGGCGTAGGTTCCGAAGTAGCCACAGCCTCCGGCGTTACCGTAACTTCCGGTTCCACAGCGGTCTCTGTCTCGGTCTCTTCCGTCACGATCACAGCGGGCAGTGTATCCCCGCCCCCGCCGTTACTGTTATTATTGTTATGATGGCTTAACTTCCACAACGGAATACAGATCAGGATCGCCAGGATCACCATACCGATAAATGCCGGAATCATCCATGGTTTGAAACGGATAACAATCTCACCGTCTTCGTCTTCCGGATCATCCGGGAAATCCTCTGCATAATCCTCTTCTTCCGAAAGCTCCTCATAGTCAAATTTTTCATCCGGTTCGGAAATATTATTTTTCGTGCTCTTATCAGCCATGATCTCTGCCTCCTTCTGTATTATGTAGAAATCCTGCAGATAACAATAACGCTCCGGAAATAAAATTCTGAAGCGTTAATTAACTATTTTATTGTCCCTCGTACTTCTCACTCTGCATACGGATCAGTTCCGCATCGTCAAAGTAGTTGATGCGCATGGCGCTCTTGACCTCAGACAGGGTCTGGGCTGCCACCTCGCGAGCCTCGTCGCTGCCCTTCTTCAGGATCTCATAGACTGCGGGAATATCCTTCTCTAATTCTTTTCTGCGGTTACGGATGGGCTCTAATGTCTCCTGCATTACATTATTTAAGAACTTCTTCACCTTCACGTCACCCAGACCGCCTCTGGTGTAGTGAGCCTTCAGTTCATCCAGATTTGCGTAATCCGGCAGGTATCTCTCGAAGTGCTCCGGCTGGCAGAAAGCATCCAGATAAGTGAATACGGTATTGCCCTCTAAATGTCCGGGGTCGCTGACCAGCAGATGCTCGGGATCGGTGTACATGCTCATGATCTTGGTGCGTACATCATCTGCGCTGTCTGCCAGATAGATGCAGTTGCCCAGGGATTTACTCATTTTCGCCTTGCCGTCGATGCCGGGCAGTCGCTGACATGCCTCGTTCTCAGGAAGCAATGCCTTGGGCTCTACCAGTACCGGTGCATATACGGTGTTGAATTTGTGTACGATCTCTCTGGTCTGCTCGATCATGGGCAGCTGATCGCCGCCTACGGGAACGGTAGTCGCCTTGAAAGCGGTAATATCGGAAGCCTGGCTGATAGGGTAGGTAAAGAATCCCACAGGAATGCTGGCTTCGAAGTTACGCATCTGGATCTCGCTCTTAACGGTCGGGTTCCTCTGTAATCTCGCTACGGTTACCAGATCCATATAATAGAAAGTCAGCTCACACAGCTCAGAGATCTGAGACTGGATGAAGATCGTAGCCTTGCTGGGATCCAGTCCGCAGGACATGTAATCCAGTGCCACTTCGATAATATTCTGACGTACCTTCTCGGGATTCTCGATATTGTCCGTCAGCGCCTGTGCGTCTGCGATCATGATAAAAGTCTTCTTATATTCACCGGAATTCTGTAACTCCACACGTCTTCTTAAGGAGCCTACATAATGTCCCACATGTAATCTTCCGGTGGGTCTGTCACCTGTCAAAATAATCTTGTCCATTTCGTCCTCTCAATCCGCCGTTCAAACGGCTATACATCATTGCTACTATCATACCATTTTTTTGCCCGGAAGCAAATGATTTTTCTATGCAAAATTCACATGCAAAATTCAGATAAAAAAATAAAGGTCGCTACAGACATAAAGACTGCTACGACCTTTTATTTTTTAATACTACTGGATCACCAGATTAGAGTAGCCCATCAGGCTCTCATCAACGGCATGTGCGGCTTCTCTGCCTTCGCGGATCGCCCACACCACCAAAGACTGTCCTCTGTGCATATCGCCGGTGACAAATACATTTTCCACACTGGTCTGGTATTTGCCGGGGACAGTTTTTACATTGGTGCGTTCATTTAATTCCACCCCGAAAGCATCGGCAATATATTTCTGGGTTCCTAAGAATCCTGCGGCAATCAGCACGATCTCCGCATCCAGGATCTGCTCGCTTCCGGCGATCTCCTGCATCTTCATGCGTCCGGTAGCCGGATCCTTTTCCCAGGACAGCTTCACGATCTTCACGGCTTTCAGATTGCCGTTCTTATCCTTGATAAATTCCTTCACCGTAGACTCATAGATTCTCGGATCATGTCCGTAGACCGCAATGGCTTCTTCCTGACCGTAATCGGTCTTGCATACCTTCGGCCATTCGGGCCAGGGATTGTTCTCCGCTCTCTTGTCCGGAGCCTTTGGCATCATCTCAATCTGGGTCACGGACTTGGCACCGTGACGTATGGAGGTTCCCACGCAGTCATTGCCGGTATCACCGCCGCCGATGATGACTACGTTCTTGCCCTTGGTCTCCACGTATTTTTTATCCTCAAAATTCGAATCCAGCAGACTCTTGGTATTGGCTTTCAGGAAATCCACCGCAAAATAGATTCCCTTGGCATCTCTGCCGGGCGCATTGATGTCTCTGGGGTTGGAAGCACCGCATGCCAGTACCACACGGTCAAAATCATGCAGCAGCTTAGATGCTTTGATGTCCTTGCCGATGTCGGTTCCCGTGATGAAGGTGACACCCTCTTCTTTCATAATATTGATCTTGCGGTCAATGATCTGCTTCTCCAGCTTCATGTTGGGAATGCCGTACATCAAAAGACCCCCTACTCGGTCGGAGCGCTCAAACACCGTTACCTGATGTCCTCTCTGGTTCAACAGATCCGCTGCTGCCAGTCCGGAAGGACCGCTGCCGATGACAGCCACTTTTTTCCCGGTGCGTACCACGGGAGGTTTTGCTGCCGCATAACCCTCGCTGTAGGCATTTTCAATGATCGCATACTCATTCTCCTTGGTGGAAACCGGATCCCCGTTCAGTCCACAGGTGCATGCCGCTTCACACAGAGCAGGACATACTCTGGAAGTAAATTCGGGGAAGTTATTAGTTTTCTTCAGACGGTTGTAAGCCTGCTGCCAGTTGCCGGTATATACCAGGTCGTTCCACTCCGGCACCAGATTATGCAGGGGACATCCGCTGGTCATGCCGCAGATCATCATGCCCGACTGGCAAAAAGGCACGCCGCATTCCATACATCTGGCACCCTGTAAGCGCTGCTTTTCCTTCGGCA
>ERZ808240.602-NODE-602-length-46135-cov-6.072591_pt1 | contig 46135 bp, 36 predicted proteins | sample MGYA00521084_ERZ808240 | MGnify/ENA primary metagenome ERZ808240 (study PRJEB31516, sample SAMN03275571) | gut metagenome | biome: mammalia-associated habitat; material: feces | host: Papio cynocephalus | place: Kenya | collected 2012-08-06 ...
AAGTTACATGACAGAAACTGGTGCTGGCGCTCTAGAGAACCCAATTTTAAGGGTTAAGGGTGAGGGAACCGTTGTTAAGATTTCAAAACAAGATAACGCTCTTATTAAAAAGGTTGAAATGACTTTTAGACAATCAAAAGGCACCAACGGAGGACCTGACAATTTAGGATTGGGCGATGCTAGTGACGCAACCTATACAAGCAATGAAAACACAGGCGTTTGGGAAAGTGCTGCCGGCCAAGAAACCGTCAATCTGAAAGTGGAAGCAAACACCTCTGATTCCGGCTCTTCTTCTTGTATGGTAGATATAATCAGCTTTAAAATCTTCTGCGCTTAATTCTCTTTATTCCAATTTATTCGTACATGAAGCACGCCATTCTAGGCGTGCTTTTTGTATAGAGGGGCAGGCAAAATGCTTGTATATGGATAGCAAAAATAGAAACGTCTTTGAATAAAATGTTAAGAATTTGTCGTTAAATGTGGCCTTCATCTGGATTTTGTTTCCAGAGGGGTTCGCTTAACTTGCCTCGACTTCCTTAATCTCTAAATCTTTTCCTGAGATAGGGACGTATTGGTTGGGCTTTCCGCATCGAGGGCAGGTGTAGTTGTTTTTCTTTATCTCAAATTGATTTCCACAAGAAAGACAACGGCCAATTGATGGCACCATGTTAATCTTTAAGGTTACGTTTTTCCAGTCTGTGTCTTTAGTTGCGGCATTCCAGCAAACGCGGAAATAATCTTCTTCCACCCCGGAAGATTCTCCGATGTCTAAGGTAACGGAATAGAGTTTGTGTATATGATTTTCCAAAATGATGGTTTCTAATTGCTCGATGGCCATTAGAACATAGCTCATCTCATGCATATTATTTGGCTTGGTATTTCTTCACTTCATCTAGAAGATATTGGGCGATTTTATCTATCCCTTCGCCTGTTTTGGCGGATACGGGGAAGAATCTCGCATTAGGATTAAGCTTCAGAATGCGCTCCTCGGCTTTCTTCAAATCGAAGTCGAAAACCGAGATGGCATCCATCTTCGTGAAAATAACGACGTTTGCGACGGTGAACATTAAAGGATATTTCAACGGCTTGTCATCTCCTTCAGGAATTGATAACAATTCGAAAGAAGAGGTCGCGCCTGTATCAAATTCAGCTGGGCAAACAAGGTTGCCGATATTTTCCAAGAAGACTAAATCGAGATCATCGATTCCAAATCCTTCTAAGGAATCATCCACCATTTTGGCATCAAGATGGCATTCCCCTGAGGTGTGGATTTGGACGCTTCTGACGCCTGTCTCGCTGGAAATCGTTTCCGCGTCGACGGTCGCATCGATATCCGCTTCCATAACGCCGATTCTTAAATCTTTCTTTAAACGATTTATTAAACTCACAAGGAATGTCGTTTTGCCACTTCCAGGAGAAGACATAACGTTCACAAGATAAACATGTTTTTCCTTTAATTTCTTGCGAACTTCCTCGGCACGGGAATTGTTATTGGCGAAAACGCTTTGCTTCACCTTGATGATTCGAATATCGTCCATAAAAACACCTCAACACATGTTCTATTTTAAAAAAAGAACGCTTCCCTTACAAGGAAAGCGACATGGCTTTATCTAAGTTATAACGATAGAAGAAGACACTTCCTATCGTTATGGGGATGGGAATTAGCCAAATAAACCACAAACTCCAGCCTATTTCGATATCCATGCCCAATTCTATATAGAGGGCAAAGGCAATCGTCCAGAAACAAAGAATGGTAAATAGCAAGGAACGGAATGGCTTTCCCCAACGTTTAGAGAAAAATCTCAAGGTGATAAAGGAAATGGGTATCGCCCAAATGAAACAAAGCCAAGGGCTCCAGTTCTTGATTTCCGAAAGCATCAATGCGGAAAAGACAACCGCGGCCACCGTCCAAATAAAGACAACGCCGAGAGCTATGACGATGATTTTGTTTCTAGCGACGTCTTTTGGGTCCTTCTTTCCATCTCTTTTTAACGTTTCTTCTTGGTGATCTTGAATAAGATAATCCAACGTCACGCCATAGAATGATGCCAACTCAGCAAGAACGTTGATGTCTGGAAGGCCTTCCCCCGTCTCCCATTTTGAAATGGATTTATCGGTATAAGAAAAACGTTCGGCAAGCTGACCTTGAGTTAGGCCTCTTGCTTTTCTAAGAACGGATAGATTATGGGAAACAATTTTAGATAGGTCTTTCATCGGCTTTTATTTTAGTTGAAAAAAAGGCAAAAAGAAAACCGCCCTTAATGGACGGAGGAATCTATCATGCGATAGAAGATAGATTATCTATCCTCTTCGTCATGGAAGATTGGACCTTCGCTAGCGAGAGATGCGAGTAATTCATCAAACTCTTTATCGCGTGGGCTTTCATTGATTTTCTTGTCGAAGAACATCCTGAATTTCCTCCTCTTGATCGCTCCCTTCGAAGCTACACTAGAATAACTTCTTTCCAACGGGATAGAACTTGAAAGGCTTTTCAGTAAGTGCTTACAGGAACCGCTTTCATGAAAGTGGGATAAATGGGGATTTTTCGTTTGAAAGGAAATCTTTCAGGAAGAGCGGGTTGGAATTTGTTTCCTGTGTGGGCTAAAATATTTTCCAAAGGAGGAAAAGAAAGTAACAACGATATGTACAATGAGGAATTAAAATCCTCGAAACTAGCTCAATTTCTAAATGATTATGACTATGTTTTCGTGGACACATGTTCCTTGATGGAAGATTCCTTTCCCTTGTTTATGGACTATTTGTCCAAATCAAAGGAATATTGGAAAGAAGATTTGCAAGTAATCGTCTTAGGCGAATGCATTGAAGAACTTAAAAAGCATGCGAAAGAAAAAGAAAAAGATCGCAAAGTTGCAGCTTTACGTGCATTGAAAATCATTCGTCACGACAAATGGCATGAAAAAGCATTCACAATTACCAAGGCAGAAGGAAGCTCCTTCGCCGATAACGCCATCTTCACGAAAGTATCCGGATTAAGAATCCATAATAAAATCCTTGTCATCACACAAGATAAAACATTGACGACGGATTTATTAAAGCTAAATCGATTAGATTCACAAAAGGGCAGATATCTTAGCGTATATCGCCTTACCCCTCAATCGGAACTAGAAAAGAATCCAGGGGAAAACGGAGAAAAAACTTTTAGCAAGAAACATGACGCTTCGTCTTTTCAGAAAGTAGAAAAAGACAACAAACCAGCGGCCTTGAATAAGACCCAAAAAATGATTATTGAGGAAGACAAAAAGCTAACCAAGAACCTCTCTAATTCCAATTACAAAGCGAAGAATAAGATGAAGGACATCGAAAACCAGCTTTCTAGATTAAATAAACTAGACCCGAATTCGCTATCCCTCTTAAATTTAAGCTTTAGCAAAGAAGACCTTTTGAAAAAGAAAGAAGAGCTTCTCCCTCTTAAAAAAAGCGAGAAGAAGGAAACCAAAAAAGAAACGTCTTCCGTTATTGTCACCACCGGCATAAGCCCTAGCGAGGCTTTAAAACGCCTTGCTTTGAATTACCACTCGATCGTAAGGGACCCGAGCGTCTCTTATGTCGCTTCGGTTCATGGCAGCCTTGACTTAACGAATGACGACTTAAAGAAAGTGGACCAATTAGCCACATCGAAAGGAAACTTCTCTTATAACAAAGGAAATACAACCTATTCCTTTGTGAAAGGAAAAGAATACTCGGTCTCTTGCAAGGCTCTCTCTTCTAAGAAACCCCGGGAAGAAAAAACTTCTTCTATGGAAAACAAAGAAGAAAAGAATAAAAACATCTCTTCTAAAAAAGAGGATGGCAAGAAAACCAACGTGGTACCATCTTCCGCGAAGAAAGAAGCCAAAGCCCCCACTCCGAAAGAGAAACCAATTCTTTCTAAAGACGACCCTCTTTTGAAGAAAAAGATTCGTATCGTGAAGGTGAAAGGCAGCACCTCAGGAGGCTCTTCTAGCGCCATTCCTGAAGGCATCGTGCTTGTTGTTGGTGAGCCAAGAGCAAGAGGCAGGACACCCCGAAAAGAAAAATCTCCTATCTTAAAAAAGAAAGAACCCGCCAAAAGCGTTAAGAACGATTCCTCTCTTTTAAAGGAAGCGGTGGCCATGGACCGCGTTTTGAACGCGAATCTCAATAACCCTAACTATCCTAAGGAGAAAGCTCTTGCGGAGATACAAAAACAAAAAACAAGGCTTAAGAAGATCGACTCTAAAGATTTATCTTCTCTTCAATTGAATCTGGAAGACTTAGAAAGAATCGAGAAAACAAAAAAATAAGAGATGTTTGAGGGAAACCCCCATCTCTTATGCTTGGAACTTCAAAAGGCCGCTTAAAACCAGAAGGGTGTGGTGTATAGCGGCCTTTTTGTTTTGCTTTGCCCCCCTCGATTGATCCTCTTCTGAAACCGATATTTTAGCAAAGGGGACGCTTGTATCCTTATAATAAAAGGAGCGGTTATTCACCTTTTTGGTTTCTAACAGCTCCTCTTAGCTCAAATTTACATTAGTTTTTTGAAAAGGGAAACGACCTCATCATGGGTTGCTTCTTTTGGGTTGCCTGGGTAACAAGCATCGTGAAGAGCGTCCGTTGCAAGGGAATCTAAATCGCTGGCAAGGATTTTATCGCATTTGGTTGGAATGCCAACATCGCTAGAAAGCTTTTTAACAGCGTTTATGGCAGCCCAACGATATTCTTCTTGACTCATCTTATCGACGCCTTCAACGCCCATAGCAATGGCGATATCCTTGTATTTGGTTCCTGTGACATCTTTATTGAATTCCATTGCGATAGGAAGAAGCATAGCGCAAGCGACGCCATGTGGGATGTCGTAATAAGCGCTTAAGGTATGTGCCATGGCGTGGTCGATTCCTAAACCGACATTGGAGAATCCCATACCGGCGATATATTGCCCCAAAGCCATTCCTTCACGGCCTTCTGGCGTGTTCTTAACGGCATCTCTAAGATTATGGGAAATGATTTCAACGGCTTTGATATGGAACATATCGGACATTGCCCATGCGCCACGGGTGATATAGCCCTCGATAGCGTGGGTTAAGGCATCCATGCCGGTAGCGGCAGTTAGGCCTTTTGGCATGGAAGACATCATATCCGGGTCGACGATAGCGACAATAGGCATATCGTGAGGATCGACACAAACGAATTTTCTCTTCTTTTCCGTATCGGTAATGACGTAGTTTATGGTAACTTCAGCGGCCGTTCCGGCGGTGGTGGAAACGGCAATGATAGGCAAGCAAGGTTTCTTTGTTGGAGCAACGCCTTCTAGGCTTCTGACGTCAGAGAATTCCGGATTGGTCATGATAATGCCGATGGCTTTGGAAGTATCCATGCTAGAGCCTCCGCCAATGGCGATGATGCAATCTGCACCAGCTTCTTTACAAGCCTTGACGCCGCTAGTGACGTTTTCGATGGTTGGATTCGCTTTGATATTGTCATAAAGAGCGTAAGCGACCCCACCATTTTCGAGTAAATCGGTGACCTTGGCGGTGACTCCAAATTTCACCAAATCGGGATCAGAGCAAACCAAGACTTTTTTAAAGCCTCTGGCTTTGACTTCTGGGACGATGTTTTCGATAGCGCCATGTCCGTGATAAGAAGTCTCGTTCAACATGAATCTGTAAGACATTTTCTTTTAAACCTCTCATTTGTTGTTCTGTTTGCAGAACATTACACCCAAAGTGTAGCATCGTTAGGCTTTTATCGGTATTCATTTATCAAAATGATTATGAATTTGACAAATGAGCAAAGAAATGAAAAACCCATCCGCGTTGGATGGGTTCGCTATGTCGATGGGTTAGAGCAAACTTACGGTAACGACCGCTTTCGCGCCAAATTCATCGTCACTAACGATGTTCTTTACTTTTAAGTAGAAGTTGCATTTCATGCTCTCGTCGATGGAATAGCAGTTATCATCTCCCGAAAGATAATAATTTTTCTTGGCTTTGTTCCAAAGGTTGGAACCGCTTGGCATAAAGGCTTTTGCCCAACCGCTTGGCTCTCCGCTTGATGTCAGCAACGAGAAACGGTTGCCCTTTTTGAATAAGGTCTTTGAGGAGGTGGCTTGATAGTTTGGGCTTGTCATCCAGTTCTCATCCCCAATGGTGGATTCCATCAAAGAGGCCTCCGTGAAATAGGCCGTCTTTTTGAAGCTGTTGGTTCTAGGTTTCCCATATTTGGACCCCGGATTCTTCTCCATGATTTCCTGGACTTTTGCAGGTGCCGCTTTGCTGCTTTCTTCTGGCCAATAGTCGGCGTCTTTGCCAACGCCGCTTCTTCCGCCATAAGTGTTGCAGCAAAGCATATCTCCGCCATTTATTCCTAAGGAATTCGGGTCGGTGACAGGACTCATGTAATCGGTTTGATACATTCTGGCATCAATGTGGGTGATTCTAATACCAGGTTCCGTATACCCTTGTGTATTGGAATATCCATTGATATAGTCTGCCTTAGCAAGGCCATATGGGCCCATTAATTCGACCATGAAATACTCATCGAATGCGGTTCCGTTATAGTTTGGAGAAGCAAGGACTAAGGCGTCACCGGAAGTGGTTCCGGCACGTAAGGTGATTTCCGCTGTTTTTCCGCCAGCAAGGTCCTCTTCCTTTAAGATATATGGGTTAATCCAACCATAGGTGAATTTGGTGTAGGCGTTGTGGTCGCCTAAATTCTGATCCATGTAATCAACGCTGCCCATTGGTTTCCAGGCGTTGTTGTAATCATAGAAATCATTTACGCCGAGGGTGTGTCCGGTTTCGTGGATGAAGGTGTGAGGGTCGTAGCCATTGCAAGATTCCGTCATGAATTCGGTAGAAGCCCACGCCAATGTCATGACGTTCGGATCGCGCAAATTGGAATTGCTTCCGGTATAGGTGACATAAGCCCACCAGAAAGAGGTGTCGTTTTTGGCGTGCTTATAGGCATAAACCTGCCAAAGCAAATCGATATAGCCATCCTGATCGGTGTCGAAATCGGTCCATTTGTACACCTGACCATTTTCATCTTTGAAATTGGCTAATGCGCCGTGGTTTTCTTTTGCGTATTCGGTAAGATACCAGTTATGAACATAAGTGGACATGCTTACGCCAGCTTGAGAGGTGCTGTTTTTGAAATCCTGCGCAGTGCCCTTGTATTCGATCCAGGTTGGCAAGACGACAACGTCGAATGCGCCCTTTTCAAAGGATGAATGCTCATAGAAGGATTTAACGCTATATAAATCGGACCCGGTTTTTTCTTTCATCGTTTCATCGTCAGCCGTGAAAGTGACATTGATTTTATCCAATAAGTCGTCGGTAGGCTCAATGTAATTCGAATCGCTTCCAGTTCCTTTTTTGAAACTGATAGGAGCGACCAAAAGCTTTTGCTTAACGTGATCATCCGGATAGGAATTCACATGCGGAGCTCCAGAAGCTTTATAAATGCCAGAACGGGTGAGGTTCAAAGTGGCTCCTTTTGAGTTTGTGTAGGTGGTTATACCCTTTGCTAGATCTTCTTCTGTGATATCGGCCGTACTTGTTGAAGTCTGAGAAGAACTTTGTTGGCCGCTATTTTCGCTATCCTCTTGAACGTTAGAAGAACTGCTTTCGGTGACGCCTCTGCATGAAGCAAGCGCCCCAATTACGCTCAAGGATAGAACGAATAATAATTTCTTTTTCATTTATTGTCTCCTTTGAATTAATGATGATAAATAACAAACAGGATGATTCCCGCGATGAGAAATATCGCACTTATTAGCAAAATTGCAAGGAAAGGTTTTCTTTTTTTTGAGTTTTTCAAGACTTTATAGTCATAGAAGGTCTTAGGGAAACTAGTCTCCCTGTATTTTGGGCGGAAGGCAATCAAGAATACGACTTGAATGCCATACGCAAGAATATCGAAAGCCCCTTGCGAGGATAGGAAGGATAAGGCGTAGAATGCCAAGCCCAGTAAACCGCTTAGCGAGAAAGCGTCCACGAAGATGTGAAGAAGAAGTTTCTCGTCTTTTCCCCCGGCTGCGTTTTGAAGGGAGTAATACTCAGTGACGGCGATCAAACCTGCGGTTAAGAGCAAGAGAAGAAAGACGACAATCAAAGAAATGATGAAGCCTTTGTTCCAGAATTTCTTTTTTCCCTGTGTTTGTTCCTCTTTCGAAGAATCAACATAAGGTATTTTGCTCATTTCTTGAGCTCCTTCTTATATTTGAGTTCCTCCTCGTCGTTACAACGCACGAAATGCCCAGGAACGATTTCTCGCCAGCTTGGACGTTGTTTGGAATAATCGTGGTCCTTTGTCGGATCATAGGAAATTCTTTTACGGTTTTTTTCGACGATTGGATCGGGGAAAGGAACGGCGGAAAGCAAACTCTTTGTGTAAGGGTGAAGAGGGTGAGCGAACAACTCATCCGCAGGGGCTAATTCAACCAAGTTTCCATAGAACATAACGGCAATTCTATCGCAGAAATACTTAACGACAGAAAGATTATGGGCGATGAAGATGATGGTTAAGCCCAATGTGTTACGCAAGTCATTCAAGAGATTGATGACTTGGGCTTGAACGGAGACGTCCAAGGCGGACACCGGTTCGTCGGCGACGATAAGCTCAGGATTCATGATGATAGAACGAGCAATGCCGATACGTTGTCTTTGACCGCCCGAGAATTCGTGTGGGTAACGGTTGGCGTGCTCAGGAACAAGGCCAACGAGCTTTAAGACTCTAGCGACTTCATCGTTGATGAATTCTTTGTTGTGAACCCCATTGATGATAAGGCCTTCGGCGATGATGTTTCTAACGGTCATGCGAGGATTCAAAGAAGCAATCGGATCCTGGAAAATCATCTGAACCTTGTTGGATAAGGTCGTGTGTTTGGCTTTCTCGTATTCCTTTTTGTATTCTTCGTGCTGAGCCTTTTCCTCTTCGCTTAATTCCGCGCCCGAGTTGATTTTATCAAGCAAGGGCTTGTATTTTTTGTTCACAAGCTCCATTTCGCGAAGAGCGATGTTCGTGTTGTAGTGCTTATCATCGTATTTTGCTTGCCTTATCTTTTCCATTTGCTCATCATGAACTGCTTTTTGATGGGCTTTGATGGAGGCGATTTCTTCATCAAGAGGCTGCATGGCTTCAATATATTTATCGTAATAAGCGTGTTTGGAGGGATCTGCCTCCTCTTTTAAGGCATTCACTTTGAATTGAACGCCAAAGGCTTCTTCGAATTCAGCGCGGATATCGTCGGTTGTTTTTTTCTTTTGCTCTTCGATTTGCTTAATCTTTTCGTGAGCGCGGACGTTGGTCCATTTGATTTCTTTTTCGTTCCAACGTGTCCCAGCGGAAATGCGGACGCCATTTAGCCAAATGTCTCCGCTTGTGAGAGGATAAAGCTTCATGATGTCACGCCCGGTCGTGGTTTTGCCACACCCAGATTCGCCAACGAGGCCAAAGACCTCGCCTTTATAAACGCTAAAGGAGACATCATGAACGGCTTTGAGGTATTTCACATCCCCGCTTTTGAAACGGAAATATTGTTTTACGTGGGAGAGTTCAAGGACTTTTTCGCTATTTGCATAGTCGAATTTCTTTTTGAATTCCTTTGTAGGTTTCGCCTCGTTTACAGCAGGGATGATTTCTTTTTCTTGCTTTTTCGCCATATTATTTATCCTCCTTGATGTAATTTAAGACGGAATTCTTCATATTATCTGCCTTAGGCATGTATTCAGGATGCTCTTTAAGGGCATTCTTGATGCGGGTGATGACTACAGCAGGGGCTTTGACATCTTCCGCTTCCGGATGAAGGTTCCAAGTGGCTGCAACGTGAGTCGGAGAAACCTGGAAGAAAGGAGGCTGATAAAGATGATCGATTTCCAAAGCGTCTTTGTTACGAGCCGCGAAAGCGTCTCCTTTTGGAGGAAGAAGCATATTCGGTGGAGTACCAGGGATGGCATTTAGCCTCTCTTTGGTATTTAAATCAGGGACGGAGCCAAGAAGAGCCCAGGTATATGGGTGTCTTGGATCGTAGAAGATATCTGTCGCAGTTCCCTTTTCAACGATTTTGCCAGCATACATAACGGCAATATCGTCAGCCATATTCGCGACAACCCCAAGGTCATGGGTGATAAAGACGATGGAGAGGTTCTTTTCCGCTTTTAAGCGATTGATGAGCTCCAAAATCTGGGATTGGATGGTAACGTCCAAAGCGGTTGTAGGCTCATCGCAAATAAGGATTTCCGGGGAGGAGCAAAGGGCGATGGCGATAACGATACGCTGCCTCATGCCGCCGGATAGCTCAAATGGATATTGGTTATATCTTTTCTCCGGCTCATTGATGCCAACGTCTTTCAGCATTTTAATGGCTCTTTCTTTGGCTTCCTTGTGAGTGAGCTCGCTTTCGGAGGTTTTGATGGCCTCATCGTAGGAGGAAATCGTTTCCTTGCCGATCTCATTGATTTCCTCGGCGTTTCTTCTAAGAAGCTCTTTTAAATGATCAAGAAGCTCTTTGAAAGCGGCTTGGAAATGGGCTTGATGCTCTTTTTGCGAGATGATGGTTTCGCGAGATTTCGCACGCACGGAAGCAGGCAAGTCAAAGAAATCGCTCACGCCATATTTCGCGAAATTCTTTTCTCTTAGTTTCTCATGCGCTAAAGAGTCTTTCGCGGCTGCGACATAATTCTTTGCTTGGATAGGGAAGACCGAGATGATGTTGTCTGGGCTTGTTGAGATGGACAATTCGCATTTTGCCAAGTCTTTAAATAACGGCTTTAAAGCGTCGAATGCTTTAGCGAAATTAAAGTCTTCTTTATTGAAGTGCTCCTGATAAACGTCTTCCAACTTAGGGAGGATGTTTTCAATGGCTTCCTTTTGCTCATCGACAGAGATTTCCGCGGCATGAAGGAATAAATCTTCATGCTGTTGAACGGAGAAACGACCTTCTTTTTGCTCAGTTAATAGGAGGCTCGTTTCATCTGGATCGGCTTTTTTGATGGAAGCGTTTATTTTTGCAAGATTGCGTTTTGCTTCTTTCTTGTCGGCTTTTTGTTTTAAAACCATGGCTTCGGTCAATTGTTTGCCGACAATCATGATTGGATTCAAGGAAGAGAGAGGATCCTGGAAAATCATGGAGATTTTGACTCCGCGGATTTTGGAAAATTGATCCTCATTGATTTGAAGGAGGTCTTTCCCATCATAAAGGATCTGCCCATCCTCGATGATTTTGTTTCCGGCCAAGATGCCTAAGATTGCTTTGGAGGTAACGGATTTTCCAGAGCCGGATTCTCCGACGATGGCAAGAGTTCTTCCTTTATAAAGAGAGAAAGAGATGCCACGAACCGCTTTGACGGTTCCTCCGTCGGTGCGGAAGGAGATGCGTAAGTTCTTTACGTCTAGGATTTTGTCGTTTTGTTTTGTTTCCATAGCCATAATTTTTACTCCTCGCTTCCTTTGAGTGATGTGTTGAATGCGTCACGCAAACCGTTGCCGAATAAGTTAAAGCAGATCATAAGTAACGAAATGATGATGCATGGGAATAACAACATATGTGGATGAGATTGAAGACCAGCTTGCTGACCCTCTTCGAGCAAAGAGCCAATCGAAGAAAGACCGCTTGTCGTAAAATTGATGATACCTAAATAGCTTAAAGACGATTCCGAGAAAATAACGGATGGAATCATTAAGACGGAAGAGGTTACCAATGTTCCAATGGCATTCGGAAGGATGTGTTTGAAAATCAAGCGACCGTCTTTCGCGCCTAAGGTTCTTGAAGCCAAGACGTATTCTTGCCCTTTAAAACGATAGAACTGCATACGCGTCGTCCCAGCAACGCCAACCCATCCTGAGTAAACGAAGGCAATCAAGAACGCCAAAATATAGATGCCAGTGTCGCCAAGCGCTGTTTTCAAAGAGGTGTTATTAATAAATTGAACAGAGCATACCTTAAGAATAATGATGGAAGGGATGGCGGAAATGATATCCGTGAAACGTTCCATGATTAAGTCGACTTTTCCGCCGTAATAACCGGAGAGGGAGCCCCAAATCACGCCTATTAAAATATTGATCAAGGAGATGCCAACACCAAGCAACAGAGAGAATCTTGTGCCGGTGGCAAGCCTTAAGAAGATATCCTCCCCCATGCTGTTGGCACCAAAGAAATAATATGGCTCAAAGCCGTTTTTAAAGGTGAAATAATCAAAATAATCGACACGGAGAGTATAACGTCCGTTTGCATAGTCGAAATAAACGTCGTTTCCTTCTTTATCTTTCTTATAAATCGTTTCAGGGGTGCCGTCTTTAGCGTAAACGATACTAGGATAACCGGTTTGGGAATACTTGCCAGAAGAAGTTTTAGCGGTTAATTTGTAATAGATGTCGCTATTCTGGTTGTAATAGTTATTCATGAAATCGGTGACGTTATCGATGGTGGTTTTAATCGAAGCTTCAGCGGCTGTAAGCTCAGCATAATTCTTATGGGCGAGGTCTTGCGCCATTTGATCTTTGTACTGAGAAATGTAGGTTGCCACATCGACAAGAGGCTTCATGATAGATTTTTTGGTTTTGTAGATTCCTTGTTCTTTTTCATAAGAAACCAATTTATCGTACTGGCTTTCAGAAACGTAAATGACTTTATTTCCGATGGCGTAGGAGTCAATTCTTAAAGAATACATCTTGATGGAACCAGAACCCATCTTTTCCTCTTTGATATCGGTTACGGCAACAAGCGGCTGATGGTTCGAGTCAGTAAGCTTATATTTTTCGTAAACGTCTTCGGATTGGCCTGTTTTCACTTCGGTGCCATCCCAGAAGCCTGTGCCTTTGAACATCGGGTTATATGGCAAGGCGTAAGAGAAGTTGCTGTCGTAGAAACCGGTTGGGTAATCCGTTGAGTTCACATGCGCTTTAGGCGAAGCGAAAGGAACGATAATCGCATATAAGATAATCACGGCGATTATGATGGAAGCGACAATGGATGCCTTGTTTTTCGCAAAACGCATCAAAGCCCCTTTTAGGAAAGAGATTGGCTTTGTCTCAAAAGCCTGGTCATGCAGGGTTTCGGCATCAATCTTCGATTTTTTGAATAACTCCTTAGGGAGGTTATTTGTTTCAAGAGAAATGTTATTGTTTTCCATTATTTTTTGCTCCCCATTCTGATACGTGGATCAACGATCCCGTAAGAAATATCAACGACAAGGGTTCCGACTAAACCGATAAGAATATAGAACATGCCAACGAATTGGAAGACGTCATAGTCGCCTTTTATGATAGATTCCAAGAAAAGTCCGCCGACACCGTTGACCTGGAAGATATTTTCAATAATCATGGACCCAGACAAGACGGAGATGAACTCTCCTAATATCATTGGGAAAATCGGAACTAAGGAATTTCTAAAAGCGTGTCTTACGGTTGCTTGCGCTCTCGTAAGTCCTTTTGTTCTGGCTAGCAACATGAAGTCGCTGGTTAAGACTTCGGTCAATTCAGCGCGTGTGTAACGAGCATATCCAGCGATTGAACCGAAAGACATGGAAAGAATCGGCAAGATAATCGATCTGAAATATTCAATATCAAAATACCCGTTAGCGGCCGATCCGGCTGTGGCTGGAAGAATTTGCCAAACATAGCCAAATAAGTATTGAAGCAAGAAAGCATAGATAAAAGACGGCACAGAGATAACCAACATAATGACGACATTCAAAACGTGGTCTTCCCATTTGTTCTTCTTTAAGGCCATGAAAATTCCCAACCCCAGGCCGAGAGGAATGGAAAAGATCATGGAATAAACGTTAATTAAAATGGTTGGAGCCAATCTGGAAGAAAGAATCTCGTATGGAGACTCAAGGAATATGATCTTATAAGAAAAGCCAAAAGGCGTATCCGATCCTAAACCCTTAATGAAGTTCAATAATTGCTCAAAAATCGGCAATTGGTAATAAGTACGGGTTTTTTCGTCAAAGCCATATCTTCCTTGGGCTACAAGCTGTTTGTAGAAAACCTCTTCATCTTTCAAGCCGGAATCGATGGTGATGGGCAATAAACGAACGAGGATGAAGCAAATAACGAATATGACTAAGAAAGTGAAAATGAGCAAAAGAACCCTTTTCAAAATGTAAATGAGCATTTCCTTTGTGCTTTTGCTTGTCCAAAAGTTCACAAAAGAAGCCCAAAATTTCTGCCACCATGTTTTTTCGGCTTTAATCGCTCCAACGGAGTCGGTGACTTCCACCATTGGGGAACTTTCTATTTTGTCTTTCTTGTTTTTCATAGGCTCTTTTTACTGAATTAAGGCCGGTCATAAAAGGCCGGCCTTTAAATTATATCCAAAAATGGCGAATCAATTATTCCTTTTTGTAAGATTTATAGAGGTCACCAAGCTGGTTGTTATGGCTAGAACAGTATGCAGACCACTCCGAATTGGTGTAGTTGAATTTCAAGAAACGAATTCCGCCGTAACCAATTAAAGAAACGTAGGTATCGGTTGCGTTCTCAACTTTGAATCCTAGCAAAGAAGAGGTTCCACGGGCAACGAGAGGCACTGCCTCGAAACGATTCAAGATGCCTGCTTCAAGTCCTGCAAGAGCAGTGAGTTTTTTGTTATGAATCTTCAAATATTCTTCGTAATCCGCATCGCCTTCTTGGATGTCATCGCCGAATTTCGCTTCGCTAAACTCCGATCCCGTGTTCAAATCGTTATACCATTTATCAAAGCTACGGTATTCGTCTGATCCTTGGTCACCATCACCATTAAGGTCAATCCAAAGCTTGACGTCCTGCTGTTTCCCTTTGAAACCATATTCGCAAGTGTTTTCGAAGCTCGCGGAGCAATAGACTTCCATAAGGCCATAAGGGTTAACCGCAGCGCCACCCCAAGTGGAGAAAATCATGTCGTAATTTCCTTGCTTTGCAGTGGTGTAATAGTCTTGGTCTTTGACCATCTTGACTTCCATGTTAAGGGTTTGGCTCTTATTCAATACGCCATCTCCTTGGAGGGAGGTAACCGCTTCGTTAAGAAGCCCGATCCACTCTTTTTGGATGTATTTATGAGCAGCAATGGTGTTTTCAGAAGAATCGTCATAAACACGGAATTCCAATGAGATTGTGTCTCCGGCTTTGATGCGATCGTCTTCTTCGGACTGCAGCTCTTCCTTAAGACCCTTAGCGATATATTGTACGGCTAAGGCATGGTTGTAACCCACTTTGCTTTCAGGGAGAGCAGCGCCATTTTCCTCATCGATTGTGTTGCCGCCCAAATGCCCATAGACTTGCCCATAAACGCTCTTTCCTTGTTCGGTAGAACGATAGGATTCGCCAGTGGAGTTATTAGCGAGATACAGATCGTTAAGCAAACCCGTGAAGCCTTTTGAGCCAGAGGTGGCGCTAGAAGCGAATTCAGTACGATTCAATCCTAAGGACAGGCCTTTACGGAAATTGCTGTTATTGAGAACGGTTTTGTTAATGCCTGCACTTTGTCTGCTCTTAAGTTTGCTCCTATCGCTATTGAAAGAAATCTTCTGAGTATAGGATTCGTAAGTCGTTGTGCAACGGCCTGATCCTCCATATTCCCTAACGTCAGAAACGGTTAAATCGATGTCATCCAATCTTCCGGCTAAGAATTCCTGCATAGCCGTCTTGTGATCGGCGTAAATCTTAGTGTCGATGGCATCCATTTGGAATTGGCCTTCGTGTTTTCCGTCGGTGTATCCGTACCATTTATCGTTACGCTCGATCTTAATTTCCTTTCCCTGCTCGAAATAAGTGAGTTTATAAGGGCCATAAGACATATAGTTATCAACGCTTTGGGAGGCGTAGGTTGTAGCATAGCTTGCTGTGCTTAGTTTCTTGGTTAATCTTTCATAGAGGTCAACCTTAACCAACCAGTTGCTTGTCAAAGCGAATTTCAAATTCAATGGAGTGATGGCTTTGTTTAAGTAGAAACGAATCTTATAATCGCCTCTCTTTTCGATTCCGATTTGATCAGAGGTGATTGGGTCGCCTTCATAAGTATAGACTTGTGTGAACAAAGGAAGTTTCCAAGCCCATTTTTTGTCCTTCTCAGACCCTCTGTAAACTGTTTGAACAAGAGTTTTTAAGTCTTTTTCCAACATTTCGCGAGTATAGACCTCGATGTTGTCATCTTGCCAAATGTCAAAGCCTTCCGAGCCATCAGATAATTTCTTGATCGTTTTGATTCTGTCTTCTTCGCCGGTTGTAAAATCTTTAAAACCACTATCAAAGACGTCAAGTTCGATATTAACGTTGTCGCTTTCGACCATGGAAGAGGAAACGTTATCAGGTCTCTCCACGCGTTCCCATTCATTTTTGTGGGAAGAATCCTTATGGTCAACCGCCTTCCATAAATAATAGTTATAAGCAATAGAAATTCTTTCGCAAACGAGCTTAAGAGCGGAATAGCTTTGCTCGAAAGAATTGAATGCGCTTATAAGGGTGGTATCCTCGGCGTTGGTGAAAACGGCATCGAGGAAAGATGTGTGCTTACCTAAGTTAAGATAATACAAACCAGAATCGTCCTTAACGGTTCCGGTATCGGTTTTCCACTTGAAAAACTCTTCAATGGTTTGACGTCCTTGTTTGTAATAGTTTTCGGCATTTGCTAAAACAAAGTTGCCGCTATAGTAGGAGTCGGCGCGGAAATTGGCGTATTTAGGATTGAGCTGAAGCTCCATGGATTCAATGTAGTCATCGGCTGTGATTTTAGTGCCATCTTCCCAACAAGCGTTTTTGTTAAGAGGGATATCCCATACCATGCCTTCTTCGAGGTTTCCCACTTCTTCGCCATAATATTTTTCGATTTTATCGGTAACCTCATCCGAATTTACATCTACTTTTTCAGGCATGCCATCAGCCATTTCAGAGACAAATGTGTATCCATCTTTTGTCTCGTTTAAGATGGCGTCATAAAGCCCCATTTCCGTGAAGGAAGTAATATAGGATTCGTCGCTAGATTGCCAGTTATGGACGTTCCAAGTAGAAGGGCTGGTAGATAAATAAGTGTTATAAGTATAATCGACATCCGAAACGGTGGTGTTGTTGCATCCTGCTAAAGATAAGACGGCAGTAACGGATAACAATCCAAATTTCCATTTGTTTTTTGTCATGTTTTTCCTCCTTGAATTGTAAAAATCAATTTATTTTACAACAAATTTCTCTCCCTCGCGTTATTTGAGGGAAGAGAAATCGTTTGTGGTTGTGCCAACATTGCTGATGGTGAGTTTCATCCCCATGTTTTTGTTGTTGATATCGCTGAAAGGCAAGTAGGCATTCACAAAGACGGTCACATCTTTTGTGGCGGTATCAACGGTGACTTCTTCATAATTGGACATTGAGATTAAGGCAGCCATTCCGCTGGTAAATTCAACAGCCTTGCCAAAATAGGTGCCCATCTTAAAGAATGGTGACATATCAAAGAGAGCAACAAAGAGCAAGTCGGTAGCGGTTGTGCCATCGTTATCGCCACATTGTCCTTTCATGGTCACTTTTGTGCCATCGGTCGTCTTCTTGGTCCAAATGGTGTTATTGACTTCGTTTTCAGTGACGTTCTGAGCGGTCCATGGCTTGAGCTCTTCGATAGAAAGGACATCTTTCCCTTCTTGGATTTTTTCTTTTGCGGACATGTTGCCATCTTTTCCTAAAGAAGAGGTGTAGCAATTCGTTCCGTCTGTCCAATAAGCGATCTCCCCTGCTTTTGTAAGTTCGCTGACCGTAATCTTTCCGTCAGCTTCTTCCGCTTTCTTTGCTTCGAGAACGGAATGAATCCCTTCTTCTGTGACGGTTGTGACGGTTTTTGCGTAAAAGAGGCCTTCGGTAATCGTAACCATTCCATCTTTCGATGCCGGTGTAGCAAGTGGGTTGCCATCATCGTCAGCGGAATACATTTCCAAAGTGACGGTATAGTTCTTCCCTTCATTTATTTGGTCAAATACGGTGGTGACTTCGTCCGCTTTCGGGATGGCTGGGATATAGCTTGCATCGTCAGCCACTTTGTCTAAGAAATCGACTTTTGTTGTGCCGATGTCACGGATTTGGACATAGCAGAAAAGACCAATCCCATAGCTGCCATCGCTTAGTTCACCGTTAACCAATGCGGCAAAAACCGCGCCATCATCTGCGCCATCTTCATCATTGTCTTGAAGACCCATGAACATCATCCCTGCCCAAGTTAAACCGTATTCAGAAAGGGAGCTTTCTGTTCTGGAAATGCCAACGGACATGAAGTTGTCTTCGAAGGCGGTGGAGCTAAGCAAGGCTTCCTCAACGCCAAAGTCGCTTAAGTCTGTGACTTCAAAATCGGTAGCATCTAATGATAAATCTTGAGTGATATAGTAGTTATTCCAGCTAGCATAGCCAGGCTCAAAAACTGGAACAGGGTTTTTGGCGGTTCCTTCAATGTGACCCCAATATGCATGATTGTCGGAAAGTTTGGCGAGAATGGTACTGTTGTATTCATCCGTTTCGTTCCCATCATCGTCCTTTACTTTCTCGGCTGGATCATAGATATCGTAAATGCCGATATAATTTTCGGTATGAATGGCGCTATAAATGTAGTCGGAAGCAAATAGATCTATCGTGAAGTTTTGTGGATTTTCATCTAAAGGGGCGAGGAAGTTGATTAATTCCATATGCTCTTCGGTAACGACTTGAAGAGAAATCTTAGCTTGTAAGCTGCCAGCCTTGATTAGTAAGCTGAACGTTCCCGCTTCAGTCGCAACGACGTTATGTCCGTCAATGCTGACGGCAGAATTTGCACAAGTGACACTGAATGTATGGTCGGAAGAGTTGTCCTCGTACTTGATAGTGATGTATTCGTCTAAATTAAGAGCATCCCCGATGGTGATGTAAGGCAATTCATCGTGAGAAATTCTTGTTGCGGCAGAGATTACGGAATTTTGAGAAGAGGCGTCTTCGCCACTTTCGCTTGAGTCTCCTCTGCAAGATGTAGCGGCAAAACCCATTGCGGCTGCGCTAAGTATCAATAATAATTTCGATTTTCTGTTCATAAATGTCCTCCTTGGGCTAGACATGCGTTAAGATACACCAGAAAGGTTAAATTTCAATGATTATTTTTCCGTTTTTTTGAAACGGCCTAATTTTTATATTAAATAGGATAAGAAACCACTTAGATTTTGGACTTTGGGAATGTAAAAAATATTTGACCTTATAAGCAAATGCGGAAAAATTAATGGAATTCGACAAAGAGAAGAGAATATGTGCGAAGCCTTTTCTTGAAGAAAAGAAACAAGGCTAGTAATATTATCGTTGTTCATTCGAGGTAACTATTTATGAAAAAGCATTCTTTATTACCAGGTATAGTTAGCATTGTTGCATTGCTTGCTATCATTGGCGCTCTTCTTTTCCCTCTTGGGGCTGGGCTTATTGCTAAAGGCACCTACCTAGAGGCTGCACGTGGCTATGATTTCGTTTTTGGGAATGATGCTCTTCAAATCAACAACCCTTATGGTTCGATGATTGCGTGGTTCGTCCTTCTTTTGATCGCCGCTTTCTTTGGCTTAATCGGAAGCGTTACCGGATTCTTTGGTGGAAAAGTCGGCGCGTTTTTTAACTTTGTTGCCGGCTTGATTGCCGTTGTTTGCGCAATTCTTTTCTTCTTGTCTCCTGTTATGGTTGGCAACTCTTGGGTTTCGGCTTTGAATACGGCTGAAGCAAGTGTCACTGCGAACTATGGATGGGGCTTTATTGCTGCAGGAGCTGCTTCGGCTGTTGCCGCCGTTTTGGATTTGTTTGTTGGCGGCAAAGGCTTATTTTCCAAGAAAGCATAACTCTAAAACAAGAATGATAAGCCCCTATTAGAGGGGCTTTTTCTATCATATGGAAACGCTAGGAAAGAACATTGCTTATTACCGAATGAAGAAAGGCTTGTCCGAAGAAGATTTGGCCCGCCTTCTTTCGGTTTCTAAGGATTTGATTCTTTCGTGGGAAAGGGATGAAAGAGAGCCGTCTGCCCAACTATTGGACAAGCTTTCCGTTCTTTACCGCATTCCTAAAGACGTCCTTCTGGAAATCAAGCCAAAAGAGAAAATCATTCCGGTCTATTCTTATGAGAGCCGAGGGAAATTCGTTGGGACCTGCGCCCGGTGTGGCAAAGGCATTTATTCCTCGAATTCTTATGGCATGGGTGAGGTTGTCGAAAAGAAACGTTTTGGCAAGCTTTCCATAACCTATGAATATGATCCGAATAAAAATGAGGGGCATGATTATTTTTGCCATAATTGCTGTCAACAGATTCTCGCTTTAAAGAAACAGAATTTCAAAAAAGAAATCGCAGAAGATAGAAACCGCCTTTCGAAGGCGGGATTCTTTTCTTTGTTTCTTGGCTTTGTTTCCTCCCTTCTTTGTGTGATTGCGGCCCTTCTCCTTCATGTATTCCTCGATAATCTTCTTTTGACTTATGCCGTTGGTTTTTCTTCCGTCGTTTTCGGCTATTACGTTTTTGCTCTTGTGTATACCTTATTATTAAAAGACAATTGGATTCATGACACGGTATGTTCTTATGCAAAGCTCTCTTTTGTGAGTTTGCCGAAAAAGATATCGGAAAAAGACGCGAACGATGTTTTGAAAACCGGCTTTGTTAAAGCTGTTTTCTTGGCTGTTTCTTATGTGCTTGCTTTAGCGATTCTGACGGTTTTGACTTTGTTACTCAGTCTTATTTGCTTGTTTTATTGGCCTATTGCCAGAAAGAAACGCATCTCTTCTATAGAAAAGAGGCAACAAAATGAAAAACATTAAAACGAATGCCATGCGCTTGTTGGATGAAGCGAATATTCCCTATACCTCTTGTGAGTACGATGAATCGATTGTTGATGGTGAGGGGGTGGCTCAGGCATTAAAAGAAGATCCCGAATGCGTCTTTAAGAGCCTGGTTTGCGAAAACGATAAGCATGAGCATTTTATCTTTGAGGTTCCGGTTAATGAGAGCTTGAACCTTAAAAAGGCCGCTAAAGCGACCCATTCGAAATCAATTGAACTGATTCCTTTAAAACAATTATTGCCTCTAACGGGATATGTTCATGGAGGTTGCTCGCCAATAGGATTAAAGAAACCGATGCCTGTTTTCATCGATGAGACAGCGCAGATCTTTGACAAGATATACATTTCCGGAGGCAAAAGAGGATTCCAAATCTGTTTATCTCCTTCTGACCTAAAGAAATACACCAAAGGTGAATTCGTTGACCTTCTAGCTTAATTTTGTCCTTTTTTTGTTTCCTCCCTCTTTATATAAGTGGGAGGTTTTTTATTTATGAGGAAAGCGTTGCTAGATGAGAAGAGAATGAATTTGTTTGATTACCTGAACCGTTTATTAGGAGATTATTTTTACCCTTACGCAAATCAAGGAAAAGGAAAATACCATGCAATAGATTTACATTCAAAAATCACTGTAATATTCGACTCTTTGGCTAAGGAATTGGAAACAAAAAGAAAAGACAAAGCAGAGATGGTTGATTTTGTTTCATTCGAAATTTGCTCTCTTATCAACGAAGAATTAGAAAAAAGGCTTAATCAGTCCTGCCAAAGCTCTTATTACTTAATAGATTTCAAAATATTTGCTCAAAAGGTTAGCGGAAAAATTAAGGAATTATTTGATATATAAAAAATTTTTAAAAAATATTCATTCGATAAAATCTAGTGTTTCATAACAATCTAGCAAACAGCACTTGACAGTGCTAAAACATGAAATACAATAGTACTAGCACTTGAGAGAAAAGAGTGCTAAGGATAATGGAGGTATTGTTTATGAAGAATGAATTATCACGTTATGGCGAGGGATTCTTTGACCCGTTCTTGGATTTGTTTGCACCGGTAAATTACCAAGAAAACAATAAATATGCCAAAGGGCTTCAAATGAAGACCGATATCAAAGAGAACGACAAAGGATATGTTCTTGTGGTTGATCTCCCAGGCATCGATAAACAAAATATCCACGTTTCTTTAAATGATGGGTATTTGACTGTTGAAGCCAAGGTTGAAGAGAATCAGAACAACAACGGTAACGAGAAATATATTCACAAAGAAAGATTCACTGGCGTTTCTAGCCGTTCCTATTACGTTGGCGATGTGGATGAAAAAGACGTTTCAGCGAAATATGAAAACGGTGTTTTGAAGCTCTTCGTTCCTAAAGAGACTTCTGAAGCTAAAAAAGAGCATCATATTGCAATTGAATAAATAATTGCTTGAAGCTTTCTAGAGAGGGCTCGTTCCCTCTCTTTTCTTTTTGAGGCAAAGAATTCTTAATCTGCAGAAAACGTTTCCCTCAAGAAATTGATAAAAGTTTATTGAAATGAGACATAAGCAATCTCTAAAATATTGTTAAGCTTGAAAGTTATGCATTATTGTATTGTTTCCAGAGATGACAAACGTTCGAAAATGATGTCTTTTGAGATTTCCTCTTATATCAAGAAGGATGCGTTTTTCTCTTTCGATGAAACTTCCCCTGAACTTGTTATCGTAATTGGAGGGGATGGCACATTTCTTGGAGCTTTGCATAGGTACATCGAAAAAACCGATCAAATCAAATTTCTTTGTTTTAATACGGGAACGATCGGCTACTACAATGAATTTGATGTCAATTCTTTTAAGAAATGCATTGATTCCATTAAGGAAAGGGCTCTTCCAACGAGAACTTTTTCCTTATTGAAATACTCTTCCGGCAGTTGCACTCATTTTGCGATTAATGAGCTTATTTTGAGCGGACTGGTCAAAAATGTGGAATATGAAGTCTTTCTCGATGGCGAAAAGCTTGAGGACTATTTTGGGATGGGGCTTGTGATTTCCTCCTCCACCGGATCAATGGGATATAACCGAAGCATTAACGGCTCTATTCTTGATATCGAAATAGACGGAATGCAGATGACGGAGATAGCTGCAATACGCTCGAAAGCCTATTCTCCTATTGGCTCCCCCGTTGTTTTTTCTAAAGACAGGGTTCTCACCTTCAAAGAGAAGAACTCACGTCCGGGAAGCTTGCTGGCGGATAATATCCTGCTTGAGGAGAAGTGCGCGAAGGAGTTTACGATCTCGATAGCGCAAGAAAAAGTAATTTGTTACTCGTTAGAGAAAGATCCTTTCTTGGCGAGACTAAAGAAAACATTGGGTTTTTAAGGAGGTAATACATGTATAAAATTGTGACAAAACGCATTTTGAACCCAACAATCGTGGAGATGGATATCCTTGCTCCAGAGATTGCAGCGAAAGCCAAACCAGGGGAATTCATCATCCTTCGCGTGGATGAAAACGGAGAGAGAATTCCTTTGACGATAGCGGGGGAAGACTTGGATAAGGGGACCGTTAAAATCATTTTCCAAATCGTTGGATCAACTACATATAAATTAGGACAAAAAAAGGAAGGGGAATCCATCCAGGATTTTGTCGGTCCTTTAGGAAGGGCCACGGACTTAGACGGGTTAAAGAAGGTCTGCATTATCGGAGGCGGAGCAGGGAGTGCAATCGCCATGCCAATCGCCCAAGAACTTCATAGAAGGGGCGCCATCGTTCATTCCATCGTTGGTTTTAGAAACAAAGACCTTGTCATCCTTGAAGATGAATTCAAGGCTTGCTCCGATATCTTAAAAATCATGACGGATGATGGCTCGGCTGGAGAAAAAGGCTTGGTCACCAATGCTTTAGAGAATCTCCTTAATGAAGGAAACGTCTATGATGAAGTCATTGCGATTGGACCGATCATCATGATGAAATTCGTTGCTAAAATGTGTAAAGAAAAAGGCGTCAAGATCGTGGTTTCCATGAACCCCATCATGATTGACGGAACGGGCATGTGCGGCGGATGCCGTTTGACAGTTGGCGGCAAAACCAAATTCGCTTGCGTCGATGGACCGGATTTCGATGGTGCCGAAGTGGATTTTGATGAAGCTCGTTGCCGTGGTGGAATTTACCGCGAATGGGAAAAACACAAATACGAGGAAACCTGCAATTTATTTAAGGAGGCGAAATAAGATGCCGAAGTATCAAGTTAATATGAGGCCGGATAAAAATCCGATGCCCTCTCAAGATCCGAAAGTAAGAGCGCATAACTTTGAAGAAGTCACCTCAGGCTATACTCATGAGATGGCAATCGATGAGGCGTTCCGTTGCTTGGATTGCCCAAAACCGGCTTGCGTTCCTGGTTGCCCTGTCCATATTGATATCCCAGGTTTTATCGCCAAAATCCGTGAAGATGACCTTAAAGGAGCGAATGACGTTCTTTTGGAAGCGTCCTCTCTTTCTAGCATTTGCGGTCGCGTTTGCCCACAGGAATCGCAATGCGAAAAGAACTGCTTAAGAGGGAAAATGCCAATCCGCGTCAAAGACGAAGCCACCGGGAAGATGGTTGTAAAAGGAATGGGGGAACCGGTTGCCATCGGAAGACTTGAGCGATATGTGGCTGATTACGCTCGCGAGAATCATCTTGTCGAATTTAAGAAAACTCCTTCCAATGGGCATAAGGTGGCCGTTGTCGGAAGTGGCCCTTCGGGTTTAACTTGCGCCGGCGACTTAGCCAAACTTGGCTATGATGTAACCGTTTTTGAAGCCCTTCATGTGGCCGGCGGTGTTTTATCCTACGGCATTCCCGAATTCCGTCTTCCGAAGCAAATCGTTAAGGAAGAATGCGAAAATTTGGAAAAAATGGGCGTCAAAATTCGTACAAACGAAGTCATTGGCAAGATTCATTCCATCGATGAATTAATGGATGATGGATATGAAGCGGTATTCGTTGGTTCTGGAGCTGGCTTGCCACGTTTCATGGGAATTCCCGGAGAGAATTTGAATGGCGTTTTAAGCGCGAACGAATTCTTAACGAGAATCAATCTCATGAAAGCCTATAAAGAAGATCCTGAGACACCGGTTGTCCATGGAAAACATGTCGCGGTAATCGGCGGAGGAAACGTGGCTATGGATGCGGCTCGTTCCGCTTTGCGTTTAGGCGCAGAAAAGGTTTACATCATCTACCGCCGCTCTTTGGAAGAGCTTCCGGCTCGTAAAGAAGAAGTCGAGCATGCGATGGAAGAAGGAGTGGAATTCAAACTCTTAAACAATCCGATTGCGATACTCGATGATGGCAAATTCAACGTTAAAGGAATACGTTGCATCAAAATGAAGCTCGGTGAACCTGACGCTTCAGGAAGAAGAAGGCCGATTCCGGTGGAAGGAAGCGAATTCGATATCGATGTCGATGTCGTCATTCAATCAATCGGCACCTCGCCAAATCCGCTTATCAAGAATACGACCAAAGGCTTAGATACGAATGCTCACGGCTGCATCGTGACGAATGGAGAAAGCGGAGCAACCACCAAAGAAGGCGTCTTTGCTGGCGGTGACGCGGTTACGGGCGCTGCAACGGTCATTCTTGCTATGGGCGCTGGGAAAAACGCGGCCATGGCTATTGACGAATATATCAAAGCAAAAGCGAATTGACGAAACGACAAAGCGACACACCTCGTTTTCTTTTTATGTGTCAAAAATGAAACGGATGCTTCCCCTATCTGAAAGGGTGGCATCCGTTTTTTCTATCTTTCCTGCTCACTTCAGGATCGGGGCATTCTATAAAAACAGAATACTTTTTCTATTTTAAGATGGCAATGACGTGTTCTTGTCTTCCGCCTACCGCAATGGCTTTTCTGTTTTCGATATAGACATCGGTCTCGCTTCTCATGCCATAATCTGGGGCGTATATACCCGGCTCTAAGGAGAAAGTGACGCCATCTGGTATCTCTCTGGTATCGTGAGACTCATAGTTATCGATATTGACGCCCGGGCCGTGAGGGGAAACGTCGACGGCGATAGAATGCCCTGTTCGATGGGTGAAATATTCACCGTACCCCATTTTTTCGATATAGCTTCTTCCTACATCATCGACTTCATATCCTTCCACGCGTCGAAGTGGGAGGTTTTTATTCAAAAACGCAATATCCATATCGATTGCGGTCTTTAAGACTTGGAAACGCTTTTCTATTTCGGAAGGAACTTCTTTACCAACGTATCCCATCCAAGTGATATCCGCATAGACTCCTTCTGGATCATCCATTTTAGCCCACATATCGATAAGAACGACATCTTCTTTAACGATAAGAGAGGAAGCGTTTTCGCTGGGCCCATAATGAGGGTTCGAGGCGTTTTTTCCTTTTGCTACAATCGCCGGATCGTCGTATACCATGCCTTCTTCATGGAAACGTTTGCAGATAAATTGGGAAACGGCATATTCTTCCACGGAACCTTTTTCCGATATCTCTTTTTTGATGAAAGAAAAGGCCTCATCTTTAATTTGAAGGGCAAGGGAACAAGCTTGTAATTGAAGTTTGTGCGCTCTAGAAGAATAAACGGCGTTGAATTGCTGCAATAGATCGCCGGAAGATAGAATCTCTATTCCCAATGATTTGATGAATTCGACGGATCCATAGTCTGCTAAAGCGATTCTTGGCAACAACCCGTTTTCCGAGACATCCATATAGACTTTTTTATATTCTTTGAAAGAATCTTTTTCGATTTGGAGCATCTCTTGCCAACGATGATAAACCTTTAAATCGAAGTCCTTATTGATCTCAGGGGAATTTAGAAATACCGTGTCGATGGAATGGCAAATGATATAGGGTCTTTTGCCTTTGGGGAAAACAAGAATGATTTTTCTTGTCAGCATTTTGTCTCCAAGAAAAGAAACGACGGTCTTGTTCTTGTTTTCATAATCAACAAGAATCCAAGCATCGACATTGTTCTTCTCTAACTGTTTTTGAATTGTAAGGAATTGTTTCATTTGTAAAAACCTCGGACATAATTTTACACTTCCAAACGATTTTTGTTTAAAATTGAGCCATGAGCATGAAGACGCCTTATTCTGACAGCATGGATAAAAATCATCCATTAGCCGCCCATCCAGATCCCTATTGGGAAAGAATGGATTTCCTTTCCTTGAATGGGCTATGGGATTTCCAAATAACAAAAGAGAAAGACAATCCGGATGAGTATACTGAGAAAATCCTGGTTCCCTTTTCTCCAGAGACTCCTTTAAGCGGGATTCAGAGGCATATCGGGAAAACGGATTATTTGCATTACAGAAAGGTTGTTTCCATTGACGATAAATATGTGGGGAAAGTAGGTCTTCTTCGTTTCATGGCCGTCGATCAGGAATGCGATGTCTATATCGACGGGGAAAAGAAGCTCTCTCACAAAGGGGGTTATTCTTCCTTTTCCCTTTGCGTTTGCCCTTTGAAAAAAGAATTTGTGTTGGAGGTGTCCGTTCATGATGATACCTCTTCGTCCGTTTTCGCCAGAGGGAAGCAATCCAATGAAGCGAAAGGCATTTGGTACACGCCTACATCCGGGATTTATCAAGAGGTGTATCTGGAGTTTCTTGATTCTCTAAATTATCTTGAATCTTGTTCGATTCATGGGGATTTCGACAGGAAAAAATTGATTTTTGATGGGAAAATGCATGGGAATTTTTTTCCATACAAAATTTCCGTTTTCTTCAAAGACAAGCTTGTTGGCGAGTCTTTCTTTGATTCCTCTCTTCATGCCGAAATTGATTTGTCTTCTTCTTTTCACCCTTGGTCTAATAAGGAAGCGAATCTTTATAAAATCCTTTTTACCTCAAAGAATGGCGATGAAATTTCTTCCCATTATGGCATTCGCAAAATCGAAAGGCGCAAGGTGAATGGATTCTATTATTTGTTTTTGAACAACGAACCCCTTTATTTGAGCGGTTTGCTTGACCAAGGCTATTATCCTGATGGAGGATTAACTCCGCCTAGCATTGACGCTATGAGAGGGGATATATTACTTGCTAAAAAGTGCGGGTTTAATTCTCTAAGGAAACACATCAAGATCGAACTGCGTCGCTGGTATTATCTTTGCGATCAAGAAGGAATCATCGTTATCCAAGATTTCGTTAATGGCGGTGCGAAATACTCCGAGCTTCTTATTAATCTGGCCCCCTTTTTGCCTTTAAAGATTTCGGACAAAAATCCTATCTTGGGAAGAAGGAGCCAAGAAAGCAAAGATCAATTTCTCCGAGAAATGGAAGAAACCGTTCACGATTTAGGAAACATCCCATCTATTTGCATTTGGACTCTTTTTAACGAAGGGTGGGGCCAATTTGACACAAAGAAATGCTACGCCCTCCTTCAAGAGTTGGATTCCTCCCGCCTTATTGACGCGACGAGCGGTTGGTATGATAAAAAAATAGGCGATTTCCATTCGAGGCACATCTATTTCAGGCCCGTTCATTTGTTCAATCATAAAAAGAGACTCATGTCTTTAAGCGAATTCGGGGGTTATGTGGCCTATGTCGAAAATCATTCTTGGAGTCGGAAAAGTTTTGGCTATAAGAACTATTCGACATTGGAGAATTTGAATGAGGGACTGGCGCATCTTTTTAAAAAAGAGGTCAGACGTGCTATCAAACACGCTCGTTTGTGTTTGTCCGTTTATACCCAATTAACGGATGTGGAAGAAGAAGTAAACGGCTTAATCACTTATGATAGAGAAGTGGTTAAAGTGGACACCGATCGTTTGCGTAAAATCAACGAAGAGTTGTATGAAGAATATCAAAGCATCTATCAGAAAGACAAAAAAAGTGAAAAAAATTAAAGCGGCATTTTTTGACATTGATTGGACGTTGTTCGACGATAAAGAAAACAAATGGGACCATCCTTCCATTGAAGCGGTTAAAAGGCTTCAAGAGCAAGGAGTGAAAGTCTTTATATGCACCGCAAGGCCATACGCTTCCTTTAAATGGCTCGGCGCTTTTGATTTAGGAATCAAATGGGATGGCTTTGTGGCCTCATCCGGAGGATACGCTTTCGCGGACGGGAAATACATATTCACTAGCAAACTGGAGAGGGAAGACGTAGAAAAATTCATCGCTTTGGCATTGAAAAGAAAAAAATCCCTGGAACTCGTTGAGCTCGAAGACAGAAAACTGATTGCCCCGCTTAATAAAGAAGGCAAAGAACATTTTGCTCGGTTTAGGGAATACGTTCCGGCTTTGAAAGAATATCAAGACGAAGATGTTGAAGGAATCAATTTCTTTGCCGATGAGAAAGAAGACGAACTATTCCAAAAGACGTTCCCTCATTTGGTTTATTGGAGATATACGCCTTACTCCGTTGATGTTATGCCTTTCCGCCACAAAAAAGGCGATGGCATCAATCATGTCCTCGCTTATTATGGCTTTTCTAAGGATGAAGCGATGGCTGTTGGGGACGATCTTCCTGATTTAAGCATGGCGGAAGCCGTCTCTTTTTTCGTCTCGATGGGAAATGGCAAAGAAGAGGTCAAAAAAGCAGCCTCTTTCGTAACAAAAGAAGTTTGGAATTCAGGCGTGAAATTCATCCTGGATAAAATCATTGATAACAAATGTTATCCTTTGAAATAATTCCAATATCGCTCTTATAAGGATAGTAGTATCATTTCGCTATGAAAAAATTGGATCAAAGCAAAACGCCTTACATCGACGCATTGAAAAAATACGTCTCCGAAGGCGTCGCTCCTTTTGATGTGCCTGGGCATCATATGGGGAATATCAAGAATAAGGCGACCGAACTTTTTGGCCAGGAATTATTTCGTTGCGACGTGAATGCGCCAATTGGCTTGGATACCTTAGGCAATCCTCAAGGCGTGATCAAGGAATCAGCAGAATATCTTGCGGAAGCCTGCCATGCGGACGAAGCCTTCTTTTTGATTAACGGGACCTCCTCTGGCATTATTGCCATGATTATGACAGCCGTAAAGGCAAACGAGAAAATCATTCTTCCTCGAAACGTGCATAAATCGGTTATCAACGCTTTGATTTTCTCGGGCGCAAAACCGACCTATATCATGCCGGAAATCGATTTAGAATTGGGCATCGCCAATCAGCCAAGCGTTGAGCAATGGAAAAAAGCGATTCTTAGAAATCCTTCCGCTAAGGCCATCTTCATCATCAATCCGACTTATTTTGGCTCCGTAACGGATTTAAAGGAAGTCACTGAGTTTGCCCATGCTCATCATATGGCCGTATTGGTTGATGAAGCCCATGGCGCACATTATTATTTCCATCATCCCCGTTCGCCGATGTCCGCAATGGACGCAGGCGCGGATATGTCTGCCGCCTCTTTTCATAAAACAGTCGGATCTTTAACCCAAAGCTCCGTTCTTCTTTTAAAAACGGGGCGTTTTAGAAGAGAGGACGTGCAAAAGACGTTGAATATTTTGAATACGACATCCCCCTCTGGGATTTTGATTGCCTCCGTCGATGCCGCTCGTTCTTATATGGCATCAAAAGAAGGGTATGAAGCGATGAGCAGAACGTACGAATTGGTGGATTACGCTCGTAGCAAAATCGCTAAGATCCCTGGCTTTGTAAATGAGGATAGAAATCATTTCCTGGCGCATGGTTCCTTCGGATATGACGATACAAAATTGGTCATTGGCTTAGAGCATCTGGATTTGGATGGTTTCCAGCTCTATCATTTGCTTAAAGAAAAATACGAAGTTCAAATGGAATTGGCTGAATCGAATGAGGTGCTAGGGATTTTCGCTATCGGAACCAAGAAGAAACATGTCGATCAGCTCGTTTCCGCTTTGCGCTCTATCTCCAAAGACCATTACAAACCATCTTATATTAGAAAAAAGAGCCATTTCGACGCCACCTTCCCCTTCCTTTTGGTTCGTCCGCGTGTTTCTTTCAACGCTCCAGGAAAACTCGTGAGCATCGATGAATGCGAAGGGAACGTCTCCAAAGAACAGGTTATGATGTACCCACCAGGAATTCCTCTTATTGCCCCGGGTGAGGTTTGGTCAAAAGATTTGGTGGAAGAAGTGAAAGAATTACAAGGCTCCTCCGAATCCCATACGAAATTGCTTTCTTCTTACCATGACGCTTTCGAGGTCATTGATACCGCAAAATGGAGAAGATTCGGCTTATATGAGAAGAGGCTGAACGATTATTACAAAAATAAAATCACCACGCCGATTAATGATGGCTTCCGTTTTCCTTTTGAAGGAGAAGGGCATCAAGCCACTTTCGTTTTGATGCCTTTCCGTCAAGATACTTGGAGAAAGAAAGCGAAACCGGCTCAAGATAACTACATTGAGGTTATTGAAGCTATCGCCTTGCACGAAAAAGTGATTGTCGGCGTTAACCAATCCATCAGCAAGAAAGTCATCGAGACATTGAATGCCATTCCTAACGTTACGGTTTGGAGGCTTCGCTATAACGACGCTTGGGCAAGAGACAACATGCCTCTTTTCCTCACCAATGGCAGACAGCTCAGAACCGTTGACTTCCGTTTCAATGCCTGGGGTGGGAAAGTAGATGGCCTTTATTCGGATTATCAAGACGATGATGCATTAGGGGCGCTTGTTTCTAAGAAGCTCAAACTCCTTTCCTATTATTTGCCTTCTTTTGTTCTAGAAGGGGGCTCTATCGCCATAGATGGAGAGGGGACTTTGATCACAACGGAAGCCTGTCTTTTATCAAAAGGACGCAACCCATACTATCAAAAAGAGGAAATTGAAGAAATTCTTCATGATTATCTAGGGGTGGAGAAAATTATTTGGGTGCCACACGGAATTTATCAAGATGAAACGAATGAGCATGTCGATAATATGGTTTCCTTCGTTCGCCCTGGTGAAGTGGTGATGGCCTCTTGCTCAAATAAAGAAGACCCTCAATACCGTTATTGCCAACAAACCTATAAAGCCCTTTCTGAAGCGTGTGACGCGAAAGGAAGGAAACTCATCATCCATAAACTTCCTTTGCCAAAACCGATGTACCTCTCGGAGGAAATTGCAAGCGAACTCGTCATCTCCGACAGTACTTTGGATACAAGGGTTTCCGGTAGAAGGTTAGCTGCTTCTTATGTGAATTACTATCAGGGGAAAGATTTCATCATCATGCCTGCTTTCGGCGTGAAAGAAGATAAAGAGGCCTATCAAATCATGAAGGGGCTCTATCCAGAGAAAACGATCCATCAAATCAATACTTATGAAATATTGCTTGGTGGCGGAAATATTCATTGCATAACGATGCAACTTCCAAAGGAGGACGAATAATGAAAGCAGCAATCACCCAATTCTCCATGTCGAAGGCTTATGAAGAGAACATTCAAAAAGCCGATAGCCTCATCCGTTTGGCAAAAAAAGAGGGGGCGGAATTAGTTCTTTTGCCAGAGCTCTTTGAAGGGCGTTATTTCTGCCAGATCGAAGAATATGATAATTTCTCTCTTGCAGAGAACTTCCAAGATTCTAAAACCTTGAAACATTTCCAAGAAATCGCCAAAGAAACGCACATGGTCTTGCCGATTTCCTTTTTTGAAAGATCGGGGAATTGTTTCTTTAACTCCTTGGCGATGATTGATAGCGATGGGAAGATTGTCGGCCTTTATCGTAAATCCCACATTCCTACCGGGGAGTGTTACGAAGAGAAGTTCTACTTCACTCCAGGGGATAGCGGCTTCCAGGTTTTCACGACTCATGTTGGTAAAATCGGCATTGGGATTTGCTGGGATCAATGGTTCCCTGAAACAGCCCGCATTCTTGCTTTAAAGGGGGCGGAGATTCTTCTTTTCCCAACCGCTATAGGATCGGAGCCTGTTTTGCCGAAAGATTCTAAGAGCCATTGGCAAAATGTCATGAAAGGCCATGCGGCTAGCAACATTATGCCTGTCCTAGCTTCCAATCGCGTTGGCGTGGAAGAAGCGAAAAACTCTTCGATGAAATTCTTCGGCTCTTCCTTTATCGCTGATCAGCATGGCGATTTCGTCACGGAGATGAACCGTGAAGAAGAGGGCATACGTGTAGCGGAATTTGACCTCAATAAGATAGCGAAGGAACGTGTTTCTTGGGGTGTTTTCCGTGACCGCAGAACGGATTTATATTCCCCTATTTTAAAGATGTCCGACGTTCAAGATAAATAAACTATGCATGCGTTGAATTAATCATTATGAAACGATCTCTTCTTCCTCTTCTTCTTGTTTCTTTAAGCTTTCTATTCTCTTCTTGCGTGAATGAGAGCTCTTTTGGCACGCCCTCTTCCTTTGAGTCTACGGAATCTTCCGAAAAGGCATCCAGTCTTGCAAGCGATTCCGATTCCTCAGAATCCCAGTCATACCCATCTTATTCTTCCGAAAAGGAAAGTGATATAGTGGAAGTTAGCGGACCCATTACCTTAAATAAGAACGATGTCATTGATTTTAATAGCTCTTCTTTTCAAAAAGGACCATATGGGTTTTCCTTTAAGAAAGCAAAGAAAAACCCCAATGGCTTTATTTCATTGGAAAAAGGAGGATGGTTTTCAAATCTCACCCCATTCTCCAAGGATATTTCGTCCATTGAGGTGTCTTTCAGCACGGCTTGCGATTATGCCTCTTTGGTAAGCAAAACCTCTTCTTTCAAAATCACCTCTCCGATGAATGGGGCGTATGAGCTTTCAAATGAAACGCCTTTTAGTTTTCAAACAAAAGGGAATTATTTTTCTTTGTATTCCCCTATTGGCGAATACGACATCAAAAGCATCCAACTGCAATTTTCCGATGTTTTAACTCCTAAGGAGAAGAGCAAAAACATTGAGATTTATACGATTAACGATACGCACGGAGCAGCCGATACGATTGTCGATTCCTCCTCAAAAAAATATCAATCCGGAATTAAGAAGCTTTCCGCTTATCTTGTGAGTGAGGAAAGAAAGAGACCTGAGGAAGTGGTCGCTCTTTGTTCTGGGGATATGTGGCAAGGCGGGATTCAGAGCAATCGTTCGCGCGGCAAATCCATGATTGATTGGATGAACGTAGCGGGATTTGAATCAATGGCCATAGGCAATCATGAATTCGATTGGAAGCCGGAAACAATTGAAGAGAATTCCTCTTTTGCCGATTTTCCTTTTTTAGGGATTAATATTCGCGACGCCAACGGCAATCGCCCTTCTTGGGCAAAGCCTTCCACTATCGTTTCTCGTGGCGGAGTCCGAATTGGGGTAGTGGGGGCAATTGGAGACGTTGCCTCTTCCATTAGCGTTTCTTCTTTATCCGGCTATTCTTTTCATTGGTCTGAGACCCCGAAAATGGTTGAAGAGGAAGCCAACCGGCTTCGTTATCAAGAAGGATGTGATATCGTGGTCCTCTCTCTTCACGGATCGAGTTCGTCGAATGCGGCGAATTGCGATCTTTGGGATGGCGTGGATGGAGTGTTGGAGGGGCACACCCATTCAAGTTACTTCTTTATCGACAAGAAAGGCGTCCCCCATGTTCAAACCTACGCAAATGGATCTAACATCCGTTCTTTGAAATTCGCCTATGATGAAAACGCGAACAAATACAAATATGTATCAAACGCGAATGTGGAAAACGCTTATCTTTCTTCTTTGGAGGACGAGCCTATGGCCAGCAAGGTTTATGACCATTACGAAGAATCCGTGTCTTCTTTAAAGAAAGAAGTCCTTTACCATACGGAAGAGGTTATTTCTAAATCGGAATTGGCTAGCTTCTCTTCTAAGTGCCTTTATGAGTATTATGAAGACAAGTACGAAGGAACAAGAAAATTCGTTGGAGCAGCGATTAATTCTGGCGCGGCTAGACAAGAGCTAAATGGCGATATCACCTATGCGGATTTGATCAACGCTTTACCATTTGAAAATGAAAATGTTTTCGTCCATATTCCTTTCAACTATTTCCAAGCGATGCAAAAAAACAGCTATTATTCAACCTATTCTAGCGATGTGAGTGACATTTCTTTTAGTCAAGAGGTGGAAATCGTTATGGTCTCTTACGTCTCCGATAAAGCAAGCGAGCAATCGAAATATCATTTCTCTTGTGACGATAGGGATGGCACCTATTATCTTTTCGATATTGTTGCCGATGCCTTTAGGGAGGGTAAATATGCCAGCTAAAAGAAGCGCTTTGATTGTTCAAGGCGGCGGGGCTAGAGGGACTTATGCGGCGGGCGTATTAAAAATCCTTTTGGAAAACGATTTTTCTTTTGATGAGGTTTATGGGACAAGCGCTGGGGCTTTGCTCGGTGTCGAATACATCACAAAAGACAAAGAGCGCCTTCTTGGGCTTATCGAAGAGCTTTGTTCTTCCAAGGGTTTCATAAAAGTGCAGAATTATTTCACGAAAGGCTCCATTTTCGACTTCGACTATTTGCTTAAAAAACTGCCAAAAGAGAAATTGCCTTTCCGTGAAAAAGAATTTTATGAATCAGAAACCGAATTCTACGCCGTGTCAGCAAACGTAAGCGAAAACAAAGTCGCTTATTTTTCTAAAAATGACCCGCATTTCATGGATGGGTTAGCTTCTTCTGCTTCCCTTCCTCCCTTTTCGAAACCAATTGAAATAGAGGGAAAAGGATATGTTGATGGAGGAGTCTTTGCTGGCATCCCTTTTGAGAGGCCTTTAAGGGAAAACGTTTCTAAAATCGTGGTTATCTCCACGAGGGAAAAAGGCTATAGAAAAAAGGCTTTGAGCAAAGCCATTAAGGCTATATGCCGAAGGCAATATAGAAAAAATCCCGCTTTTTTGAAATCCATTTTGAATTCCTACCGTCTTTATAATGAGCAAATGGATGAAATGGATAAATTAGCGGAAGAAGGAAGGATTTTTGTTTTCTATCCTTCTTTCCCGCCTAGTGTTGGCATAACCACTCAAAACAAAGCGAAATTAGACGCTCTTTTTTCTGATGCCGAGAAAGACGCAAGAGCCTCTTTAAATGCCCTAAAGGAATACCTCTCAAAGTAAAACTTTGATAGAATAACCGGGTATGAATAAGAACGATAAGAAATTGCATCGAACGAAGAAAGGCTTAATCGACTTAAATAAGACCAAAGTTTTTCTTGTGAATAAAGAGACCTGTTTACTTGATTTCTTAAAAGAAAAGATCCCAAATCAATCCCAACATAATATTTGCCGGATTATCGCCAACCATCAAGTTGCGGTCGGTGGGGCCCCCGTCTCTCTTTTTAAATACAAACTTTATCCCGATGATGAAGTGATTGTCTCCTACAATCGCATCGCTAAGCATCAAAGAAAAGATTTGCCGATCATTTACGAAGACAAAGACATCATCGCCATCAATAAGCCAAGTGGGCTTCTTTCCATCGCCTCCGACCGAGAAAAAGGGAGGACGGCATATCGTCTAATGAGCGACTATGTCACTCAGAAAGACCGCAATGCGCGTATTTTTGTTGTTCATCGTTTGGATGAAGATACTTCCGGCGTTTTGATTTTCGCCAAGAATTGGGAGACGAAAGAAGCGCTCCAAAACAATTGGCAGGATATTGTTAAGAAACGTGGATATTATGCCATTGTCGAACCAAGTGACATTCCTGAAAAAGGACACCTTGAAGACTATTTGGCGACAGACGAAGTGACTTTTAACGTGTATGTGACGAAAGACAAGAAAAAAGGAAAGCTTTGCGTCACCGATTACAAAAAGATTACCGCTAATAAGAAATACGCTCTCTTGGATGTCAATATTTCCACAGGGCGTAAAAACCAAATTCGTGTCCAATTAGGGCATCAAGGTTTTTACATTATTGGCGATGATCGTTATGGCGACCCTTCCAATCCAATCAATCGATTGGGCCTTCACGCTTACGAATTGGACTTTACCAATCCTTTGACTCATAAAGCCTATAAACTCAATTGCCCAATCCCGCCCGCTTTCAAGAAACTTATGGCTTCTTCCGGAGAGGAAGAGATAAAAACAGATAAAAAGCAGCCGAAAGGGCGTGCTTTAGGGAGAAATCAGGAGGGAAAGAGAAGGAAAACGAATAGAAAAAAGGTGAGGATCAATGGAAATGGAAAGAGAAATAAGCGAAAATAAACCAGTGCCTTCTCTTTCGGAGCTAAGAAAAGGGAAGTGGAGCCAAACCTTTTTAGCGTGGATGCATCAGCATCTTCCGTTCTTGTTTAATATACGCTCTCTCTTTTATTATGGCCTTCTGGTTTTTGTTCTTGGGATGTTATGGTGCATCTATTCTTTAGTGAGCAACCATTTCACCCAATTTTACCCATGGACGGACTATACAGGCCAGTATGTGACTTTTACTTATTCTTTTTATGATGCGTGGCACAAGTTTTTCAAAACGGGCGTCTTTGAGCTTTATGGGACGGATACGTATTTAGGGACGGACAATATTGGCTCGAATTCCTATTACGGCCTTTTCGATCCTTTCTTAATCGTTTGCTACATCTTCCCTCGGGCAATCATTCCTCACACTTTCGTGATCGCCACCTTCTTTAAAGGGGTGGTCGGCGCGTTAGCCACGAGAGCCTATTTAAAATATCTAGGTGTCAGTGAAGGTTCTTCTCGGATTGGAGGCCTCTCTTTTGCTTTCAATGGATATTTGAATTTTATGGTAGGATTCCCATCTGTTGTTTCAATGTGTTCTGTCGTTCCCTTGGTTCTTTTGGGGATTGAAAAAGTTATTAAGGAAAAGAAAATCCTCACCCTTTCTATAGCTTTGGGGATTTTAGGGCTTATTTCTTTCTTTTTCTTGGTTGTCGTTTGCATTTTTGGTGTTTTGTATGCGGTATGGAGATACCTTTGGACTATCAAAAAAAGGAATTGGAAAGAGAACATTGCCGTTCCTTTTTTGGGGATAATGGCTTTTGCCTGCGGCATTATGCTTTGCTCCTGGAGTCTTTTGCCTTCCTTAAGGGAATCTTCTCTTTCGGGAAGAACGATTTCCATTGGGGCGGCTTACTTGAATTCGCTTAAGACATCTATTGCGACTTTTGATTTCAATACGGCTTTTGCCCGTTTATTTGAACTGGTTGGCCGCCATCCTGGAAGGGAATTGCAGGGGTTAATTGGATTTTTCTATCCGACTTATGGCTATCTTGCTTTGCCGATTGCCTCCGGAATGAACGCGAATGGCGGAATTCAATATGATGCATGGGTCGCTTCGTTATTTTGCTACACCCCTTGCGTGATTCTTTTTTGGATTGCCTTCGTTTCCTCCATCCGCCGAAAGAAAATATCCCATTTGGTGGCCTTTGTTTTGATTGCTTACCTTGTCTTCACGAATTTTGCTTATTATTTCTTCTATGCTTTTACGGGGGATGGATATGGAAGATGGTATATCGTATTGGTGCCGATTATCATCTATTACGCATGTCAGGAATTAGACCGTTTGAAAGAAGAGCCAAAATGGGTTCCGATTTCTGGCGCAGCGACGTCTTTGTTTTTAGCGACCTTGACTTGGATTCTTTGCATCGTGGTTTTGAAAGACAAGACCTTTGAGACTTCCTTAACAACCTACTGGGTTACGCGTTATAGCGTTCCTTCGGTCGTTAATGGCCATTCCACTTTATGGATTGTTTATTTCCAATTGGGGATGGATTTGGCTGTTTCTTTCATCCTTCTTTTCGTGAAAAAAAGAGCAATCCTTTTAAAGACGTTAGGCGGCATCGTCATATTTGAAACCATCCTTTGGGGAAATATGTCTTTTGCCTACATGGGGACTTGGAATTATAACGGCTGGAATGGCGGGGTCGAATATCGCAACGACGTGACAGAAGCCTTTTCGAAGATCAACTCCTTTGACGGGAACGCTTTTTACCGCGCCTTTGTTGAGGGCATGCCAGAGAATAATGCTCAGGAAGTTTTTGATTTTAACGGCACTAGCAATTTCCATTCATTGTTCAATTACGATGTCAATCAACTCGCCTTATATTCTCATATGAATCGTCACGAATATCAGTCCACGGCTTATGAGCAAACCTATTACAACAAATCATGGTCCGCTTTTTATGGCAACAAGAGAATTGGTGCCGATGTTGCTTTCAATATTAAGTATTACGGGGTCAAACGTGAGGGCTATGGCGATTGGGAGAACTGCAACGTCAATCCAGAGATATCCAAATATCTGAACACGGATAATGTTCCTTGGGATTCGACCTTAGTTTATGGGGACGCTTCCACGAAGGTGCGAGTCTACCGCTCTTCGCTAGTGGATGAAAATAGTTTTGGCCATGCTGTGGACGAACTTTATAAAGAAAACCGGGATCCTTCTTCCACCTATGTCGATGATTTCTATAGCGGGAATTCTTCCACCTATGAAACTTTCAATGAGATCAACCGCAATGAAGAAGTCTACACCAAAGGGGCTATCGTGAAAGATGAAGACGTGGATGCCCTTCTTAGCGAAGGTTTTGCTTTTTCTTCCGCCCCCGCCAAGTCATCCCTTTTGAAATCCGTTTCTTTGAAAAAGACAATCTATCGTCATGAAGATACGAATTTCTTAGGATTTAGCAGCAAGGACAATAAAACCTACGGACCAGCCTATTTCTTGAACCATTCTGAGAGCAAAAGAAACACAGGGGTAAGCTATGTCCCGGATTATGAGACGGTCGTATTCACTCCAAGCGATGGGTCAAAATATTTCAATTCGGATCCCAGCGGAGCGTATTTCTCTTTTCTTTACAACTTCAGCAATTTAACGAAGACGCGTATCTATTTAATCGGTGATTATACGGATGATAACGGAAAAACCTATGAAGATCAGCTTTTATCCTATGATTACAACACGATGACCGCTTACCAATCTAGAAAGGTCGGAGGAGCCTCTTCCGCGGATGTTTTCGGCTTCTATCCAAAAGGAAGGGTCAAATATATTTGCCTTAACGCAAAGCCAAGCGATTATTCCAACCCTGGGAAGGAGAATGAAGCCGCAAGCATTTCTTCTAGCTATGGCTTATATGTTGCCAATCGTTCTGACGTGGAAGAGTTCTACAATAAGTATAAGAGTGAAAACTATGCTTTAAAGGATGTAGAGTATTCGACAAACAAAGCCACTTTCTCTTCTAATTTCGATTCGAAGAAAGTGGTTGTAACGACACTTGGATATGATGCGGGATGGAAGGTTTTCGCTCATTTTGAAGACGGTTCCTCCAAAGAATGCCAAACTCTTAAGCTAGATGGAGGTTTTGTTGGTTTTATTGCCCCTCAAGGCAAGGTTTCCTATGTGATGAAATACCAAACCCCTTATTTGAAAGAGGGCGCTATCCTTGCTAGCCTTGCCGTCCTTTCTCTTGCTACATATGCCGTCGCTAGATTTATCTACCAAGTCAAAAAGAAAGAAAAAGAACTGGCTTAGTTTTTCCAGTTCTTTAAATAGATGTCGTATACGCGATTTTTCGGCAAAGAATATTGCTTTGATATCTCTTTTATGGCATCCTTGCTTTTCCTTTCTTTGAGGGCTTCAGAAAGATAGGATTTGATATCTTCATCGCTTATTTCCTTGGCTTTTTCTTTCGCTCCTTCAACGACGATTACCATTTCTCCAATGAGGGTATCGGGAGGCAATTCGGATAATTCAGCAAGCTTTCCACGGATGAATTCTTCGTGTTTCTTTGTCAATTCCCTTGCCAAACAAGCCTGCCTATCTTTTCCTAATATGGCAGCCATATCTTTTAAGGTATCTTCGATTCGATGCGGAGATTCATAGAAAATGATGGTGTCGCGGAAATCCTTAAGGGATTCCAGTTCTTTCTTGCGGGTGGAAGGCTTGCTTTCAAGAAAGCCATAGAAATAGAAATGCTTACTGGGGATTCCCGAACAGACGAACGCGCATAGCCCGGCGTTTGGACCGTTTACGACGGATACTTTGAAGCCCGCTTCAAGCACCTTTCTTGCAAGCCTTTCGCCTGGATCGGAAATGATGGGGTAGCCCGCATCGGACATGTAGGCGATTTTCTTGCCCTCTTTCATAAGGGAAAGAATCCTTTCGGATGCTTTCTCTTCATTATGCTCATGGCAGGAAATCAAGGGCAGCTCAATTCCGAATCTCTTTAATAGCAAGCCGGAGTTTCTCGTATCTTCGCACGCCACGTAATCCATCTCTTTTAAAACAGAGATGGCCCGCGAGGAAAATTCCTCAAGATTTCCAATTGGGGTTGCAATCAAATATAGAAGAGGCGTGTCTCCTTGAAAATTCAATTCTCGTTTAAGCATTTTTGTTCTTTGCTTGTTGCTGGTTGCCTTGATTGTTCGGCTTTTGGCTATTGCCTTTGTTAGGACGTCTATTATTGTTATTGTTTCTTCTTATCTCAGGACGGCGGCCATTACTGCTTTCTTTCTTTTGGGGGAATGGCTTATCCAGAGGTTTTTTAAAAGTTTGGGGGCGATAATTCGGATGAAGGATTTTGTTATATTCGTCCAACGTTATGAATTGGACGTCTTCCTCGTTTGCAAGTTTGATGCTACGGGACATGATATTAAAGGAAGAAACGGCATAATCCCCTGTAGGCAAATGAATTTTATCACCGATTTTTGGGAAAGATTTCTTGGCTTCGGTATACATATCGTCTTCATATAGAAGGCAACATTTCAGCCTCCCGCATTGTCCGGAGAGTTTTGGGATGTTTAGGGTAAGCATTTGATTTTTTGCGCGTGAGATCGAAATGCCATCAAAGGATTTTAGGAAGGTTGAGCAACAAAGAGGCAAGCCACATATCCCCATTCCGCCAACGGCTTTGGCTTTATCCCTTGGGGCAATTTGATGAAGTTCGATACGGCATCTTAATTGGGAGGCAAGGACTTTTAAAAGCTCACGGAAATCAACTCTGCCATCAGCCGTATAGGTCATGGTTATCTTTGATCCATCCAAGGTGTATTGAGCATCGATAAAAGACATGCCGAGATTTAGTTTCTTGGATTCTCTTTCCGCGATTTGCAAGGAGACCTTGGCTTGTTTTTTCGCTAACTCATAGTCTTCTAAATCATCGGGATTGGCTTTGCGGACAACGGCTTTTAACTCTAACTGGGAGCGATACATTTCCATGCTCATTGGGGTGGAGGTCACAATGCCCATTTCAAAGCCAGAAACCGTATCGACAATGACATAATTCCCAATTTCCAATGAGGGATCGTTTGTGCCAAAGAAATAGGATTTCTCCCCATTTGGAAAACGCACAGGGACGAAGTGTGTGAAGTTTTTAATCATAGATTTTCCTCCGTGATGTAAAGAAATAAATGCATCAAAGCCAAAGAGGAATTGATGTTGGTATTAAGAATACTACGAATTTTGAGAATTTCGGCAAGGGATGAACCTAAATGAGGCAAGGTATTGGCCAAAATCGTGATTTTTTGAATGTATGAGGTTAAGGAAACGCTTTGCTTTTCCTGCTTTGATAAGGCGTCTTTAAAAGCCAAAGCAAGCAAATCCAAATAATTCTGCATATTCACAAAAGAGGAAGAGGATTTCTTTTTGGCTTCGTTTAAAGCGGGCAGGATGCCGCTTTCAAAGACAAAAATGGCAGTAGCGGAATCTTTTGAAAGGGCGTCTAATGTCCTTAACCAAAGGTCTTTTAAGATGAGATAACCTTCATCCATGCTTTTTTCTTTGAGGATGTCGGCGTTGTTGAAAAAATGAACCAATAACTCAGCATCTTCCTCTTTGACCCCGTTTTCGATTGCTTCTTTTTTGATAACGTCCTTCGGAATGAGCAGCATTCTTAATTTCTCGCAACGGGATAGAATCGTCGGTAAGACTTTCGTTTCGTTTTCCGTTGTCAAAAAAGCGTAGGTGTTTGCAGGTGGCTCTTCTAAGAATTTTAGCAAGGAGTTGATGGCCTGAACGTTCATGTTTTCAACTAAGTTGATGATATAGATCATGATGCCTTTGGCTTCTAGAGGCGTTTTGGAGAAGTCGCCAACGATTTCTTGAACATCGCCTTTTTTGATTTGCCCCTCTTTTCCGTCAAGAAGGATAAAATCGGTGTAGGTATGGTGGCTGATGCGTTTGCAAGAGAGGCATTCGTCGCATGCCAGAGGATTTGGATGATCGCACAATAAAGACTTTGCCAAATAGGTCGCCGTTTCCAAAAGAGGAACGCCTTTTTCCCCCGAAAGAAGATAGGCGTGGGAGATTCTTCCGCTTTCGAGAGCGTTTTTAAAGGTTTGGAATACCAAAGGCTGATAAGTTTGCAAATAGTCTTGGAATCTCATGCTACTTTAGCCTCTTATCAATTTCTTTCATAACGTCTTCATAGACGCTTTCTCTGTCTTTTGAAGCATCGATAATGACATAACGTTTTGGGAATCGCCTTGCCAATTCTAAGAACGCATTCCTTACGGCGTGGTGGAACGGGAGCTTTTCCACATCGAGCCGGTTGACCTCTCTTCCGGCGTTTATGGCAATTCTTTTTAAACCTTCTTCGGGAAGGAGATCGAAAAAGAAAGTGATATCCGGTTCCAATCCTTCTGTCGCATATTGGTTCACTTTGTAGATCTCATCGATTCCTAAGCCTCTTGCTCCACCTTGATAGGCTAAAGAGGAATCCAAAAAACGGTCGCAAATAACGACTTTCCCCTCTTTTAATGCAGGGAGAATCTTTTGAACGACATGCTGACGACGGGAAGCGGCATAAAGCAAGGCTTCCGTTCTTGGGTCCATATCGGTGTTTCTTTTGTCTAGGATAACGTTTCTGATTTCTTCGGAGATAGGGGTTCCGCCCGGTTCTCGGGTAAGGAGTACGGTTTTGCCTTTTTCCTCTAAGGTTTTAGCCACATGTTGGATGCATGTGGTCTTTCCCGATCCTTCTCCTCCTTCAAATGTGATAAACATAATTAAATTTTCTTTCTCCCCTCAAAGGCTTTTGTTAATGTGAGCGGATCCGCATAATCTAGCGATAAGCCCATAGGCAAACCGTAGCCCAAACGGGTGACGTTTGTTTTTCCTTCAAGGAGCTTTGCGATAAATAAGGCGGTCGTCTCTCCCTCAATCGTTGGGGAGGTGGCCAATATGACTTCCTGAATGTTATTTTCTTGCACCCTTTTCAAAAGAGAGGCAATACGTAAGTCTTCTGCGCCGATCCCTTTCGCTAAATTGATAGAACCGCCAAGAATATGATAGATTCCCTGAAAGGAATTCATCTTTTCGATGGCGATAACGTCCTTCATCTCACTTACAACGCAAATAAGGCGATGATTTCTTGTAGGATCAAGGCAAATATCGCACTTTCCTTCGTTTTCGGTGTACATTCCGCATTCAGGACAAGGGTGTACCCGTTCGGTGAGGTTGTGGAGAGCCCTCGAGAATTCTTCGCGGTCCTCATCTTTGAAATTCAAGACGGCATATGCCATTCTTTCGGCGGATTTAACGCCCACGCCAGGCAATTTGCTAAAGGAATCGATAAGAGCTTGGATGGAGGGTAATTCTTTCATTAAAACAAACCGCCGCTGCGTCCGGTGATTTCCTCGTCGATTTTGTTGTTTGCTTCTGTGATTTGGTCGATGGCTTCGTTAATGGCGGCAATGATGGTGTCTTGAACCATCTCTGCATCGTCGGGATTCAAGGCGTCTTTATCGATGCTGATGGATTTCACTTTCTTGTCTCCGGTTAATACGACGGTGACCAAACCCGCCTTTTCGACGGTAAATTCTTTGGCGTCTAGCTCAGCGTGAGCTTTTTGAAGCTGACGTTGCATTTTTTGTGCTTGTTGAAGCATTTGTTGCATTTGGTTCATATTGGTTCTCCTTTGTTTTTATTTAGGTAAGACGAGTGTAACCTCGTTTTTCTTTGGTAATTGGGACAATTGCTGCATCGAGAAGAAACTATTCTGAATTCTGGTCTGAACTTCTGGATCGATGGCATAAATGAAGACCTTTCGTCCTAGAAGCGCTTGTAGCAATTCTTGTAAAGGTTGTTGGTTGGCAACGATGTTTGCTTTCTTGGCTTTGCTTTGCAGGCGGTAAGACAATATAAGGGCATCGTGGCATAAAGCATACGGCTTTCCCTCCGAAAGAAGATTTGCCAAGGCGCCGATTTTAGGATCGGTGCGGAGGGGCTCAAGGCGTTTCCAGGATTGCACTAAAGCAGTACGTTCTGCCTTGTCCGCAAGAATCATGATGTTAATGAGCTGTTTATCCTCAATATTGAATTGAACGCCTTCGCTAGCGATATTCGGCCTTTGAATTTTCGAAGTGTCCAATGGGGTGAGAGGCTTTGCCGGAACGGGTGCTATTTTAGGAACAGCGGGGGTCGGCTTTGTTGCATCGATAGGATGGTCTTCTTCGAAAAGCCATTCTGGGGCTTTTGGAGTGGAAACCGATACAGGGGTCGGCTCTTTTTTAACAGGAGTGGGGTTTGATGGAAGAACGCGTTTGGCAGGAGCCACAACTTTAGGCTCTTCTTTCTTGATTGGCTGAGGGAGTGAGGCTTCCTTGGTTTCATCTTGCTTCGAAGCGATTCTTAAGAGAGTGAGCTCGAAAAGAGAGCGAACATCAGAGACGTTTTTGAAATCGTTTTGGGTGTTGATGAATTCCCCCAGCATGGAATTGCAATCTTTCGGGCCAATCTTTTTGGATAGTTCCTTTGCGTCTTCGATGGACAATTCTTCCATCAATGAGGCATCACTTGTTTTTTCAAAGATAAGCAAGTCCTTTAGGAAAGTGATAAGCTCAGCGACAAGACGCCTAATATCAATGCCGCCCGCCAAATACGCTTCGGCTTTTCCGACGACTCTAGCAACATCACCGGCCTTCAAAGACAAAAGAAGATCGACTTTTTCCGCATCCGAAGCAAGTCCGTAAATGGCCAAGACATCCTGCTCATATAATGAGGAAGAGGAATAGGCCAAGACTTGGTCCAAAATGGATAAAGCGTCACGCATGCCGCCGTCGGATAGTTTCATGACGAGACGCAAAGCTTTTTTGTCGAATGTCGCATTTTCTTTTTGCAAGATTTCGACGAGCTTCTTTTCCATGTCTTCTTCCGGAATTTTCCCAAAATCAAAACGTTGGCAGCGGGAAAGGATCGTAGGCAACACCTTATATGGTTCGGTGGTGCAAAGAATGAAGATAACTCTCTCTGGAGGCTCCTCGATCGTTTTTAAGAGGGCGTTAAAGGCCGCATCCGTCATCATGTGGACTTCATCGATGATATAAACCTTATATCTGCCCTTAATTGGCGCATAAGTGACTTTTTCAATCAGCTCCCTTACTTGATCAACACCGTTGTTTGAGGCCGCATCGATCTCTATTACGTCCGGATGGGTCCCTTCCGAAATAGAAACGCAATTAGAGCAATGATTGCATTGTTTGCCAACACCCTCTTCACAATCTAAGGCCTTGGCTAAAAGACGGGCCATGGTTGTCTTCCCTGTGCCACGCGGCCCGGCGAAAAGATAAGCGTGGGCAAGTTTGTCGTTTGCCAACG
>ERZ808240.603-NODE-603-length-46094-cov-198.257673_pt1 | contig 46094 bp, 63 predicted proteins | sample MGYA00521084_ERZ808240 | MGnify/ENA primary metagenome ERZ808240 (study PRJEB31516, sample SAMN03275571) | gut metagenome | biome: mammalia-associated habitat; material: feces | host: Papio cynocephalus | place: Kenya | collected 2012-08-06 ...
AAAGTCTGGAAAGGCTGGAAAGGCTGCAAAGTCTGGAAAGTCTGCAAAGTCTGCAAAGTCTGCAAAGTCTGGAAAGTCTGGAAAGGCTGCAAAGTCTGGAAAGTCTGCAAAGTCTGCAAAGTCTGCAAAGTCTGGAAAGTCTGGAAAGGCTGCAAAGTCTGGAAAGTCTGCAAAGTCTGCAAAGTCTGCAAAGTCTGGAAAGTCTGGAAAGGCTGCAAAGTCTGGAAAGTCTGCAAAGTCTGCAAAGTCTGCAAAGTCTGGAAAGTCTGGAAAGGCTGCAAAGTCTGCAAAGGTACTCCACCGACTATCGGGACGTGCCCATAGAGCGCGGGGGCGTGGTGTACTGCGACCCTCCGTACAAGGACGCGGGCGGCTATGTCACGGGCGCGTTCGACCACGATGCCTTCTATGACTGGGCGCGGAACGCGGAGTTCCCCGTGTACGTTTCGGAGTACTCGATGCCCGAGGACTTCATTCCGGTATGGGAGAAGCCCGTGGCGGTGCTCGCCAATCAAAAGGGCGCGGACGGCAAAGTGACGGAGCGGCTGTATCTGCACGAGAAATGGGCGAACGAGGTGTGGAAGCCGACCCTTTTCTGACGGATTTTTCGTATCTTTGTAAAAAGGACAAGTATATGAGGAGTGATTTTTCAATGACCGTGGACTTGCTTCTGTACAAGGGCGCGGAGGTGATGGTGAGAGACGGGGTTCGTGGCGTGTTCATCCCGATAGAGGGCAACTCCATATTCGAGGGCGACAAGGGGCTTTACCAGAACCTTCAGGCGATAGAACTCGGCAGGATGCGCTTCAACAACACGCATCTGATAAAGCGGCAAATCTATAAGGAGGAGGCGGCGATGATGACCGGCGACGAGAAGAAAAACCAGACCATTCTGGGCTACATGAAGCCATTGTTTTTCAAAAAAAGTGAAAAAAAGTGAAAAAAAAGTGAAAAAAAGTTTGCAGATAAAAAAAATAGTTGTACCTTTGCACTCGTAATCGGACGGAAGTTCCACTAAAGCAAGGATGTCCGATAACAAAATACGCCGTTCCAATTGGCTCCATAACACAAGTCCCTCGGGGGCGCGATGTTAGTGTTGGGCGGCTTCGGTGAGAATCCGAGTGATGAGCGTGGCATCTGAAACACGCGATGATTCGCGACATCTAAAAACGGACGGGAGACACGACCGAGACAGGTGTCTGAGGCGTGCGGGGGAGTGTCCTACCCATAGCGTTCAAAAGCGAGAGACGACACTGACCCTCCGTGGTGGCATACGGGGTAAAGGGTTACAGTTTAGCGCCTGGCAATCGGGAACAGACCGATACACGCGGGGTGGAGAAGCGGTCATCTCACCGGTCCCATAAACCGGAGAACGCGGGTTCGATTCCCGCCCCCGCGCCCAATAAGGGTTGTGACGGCAACCGCAACGATTGGAAGAGAGAAGCAGAGCCGCGAGGGAGTAGTTGGAAGCCGTCACTTTTAACGAAACCTCGCGGCATTTTAATTAAATTAGTTATGGGCTATAAAAAATTTTCGTGTATAATGGCGATTCTCGCCGTGGCGGCGTTCCTTCTCGCGGCCACGGTGAGCGACTATATACTGGCCGTTTCCGGTCTGTGCCTGTGGGTTTCCCTCGCCTCCTATCTGGACGGGAAGGCGGAGGAGAAAAAGGCGGAGGACGCGGAATGAGACCGAGGTTCTACCCCTGCCCCCGCTGCAACGGGGAGGGCGAGATATTCACGGGGTACGTGGACGGGCAGCGCGTCGAGATGACCCCCGACGAGTACAGGAACGCGGAGTCCGACACGGACGAGATGACGGCCGACATTTGCCCCGACTGTGACGGGACGGGGAAAGTCACGGAAGAGTATTTTAATTTTATGGGAATATGACCGCTGTGAAGCGTATGTGTATTTTTATAATTGTTTGATGACGCTCCGGAAAGACGGGGGATGCGGACGCGGTGCGGTTGGCTGGCACGCGATTGAGAGGCGAGGGTTCGAGTCCCTCCGTCCGCACAAAATCCCGCAGTGATGCGCGGTTCTGAAGATACCATTTACAAGCAGGACGCTCCGGACAGACGGGGTGACGGCCGGAACAGACGGCAACGGAGGGTTGGCAGAGCGGTCTATTGCGGCAGGTTGCTGACTTGTTGGGGTGAAAGCCTCCGGAGGTTCAAATCCTCCACCCCCCGCGAAACACTTAAACGTTTGATTATGGCGAACACTGAATCACAGAGGCTGCGCATCTTGGCGCACCTGCGGAGCGGAAAGTCCATAACCCCGCTCGAAGCCCTCAACCTTTACGGGTGTTTCCGGCTCGGTGCACGCATCTGGGACTTGCGGAACGAGGGCTATGACATAGGTATGGAATTAGTCAAGAATCAAAACGGCAAGCGTTTCGCCTGCTATTATTTACAGAACCAATGAAAAATATGAAAATAACAATAAATGTAACGGATGGAGCCCCTGCCTCCTTCGATTTCAAGGAGGGGAATCCGTGGAACCAGCTGACGAGGGAGGAACAGCTGCTCGCGCTCCGCACTTTCGCGGCGGCTCACGAAACATTCCTCAAATTTCTCAAACCGGAAGAGGGTGGCAAGGAATAACGACAACAGCCTCCGCGCCCAGTACGAGAGGATACTTGGCGCGCCCCTCGGGGAGTTCGACGTGCTCTGTTTCCGTTTCCGGAACGTCAGCGCACTCCGTCAGTACAACTGGCTCGCGCTGATGCACAACCTGAGCGGCTTGCTCTATGACGCTAACGAGGACAGGTGCACAGTCACGACTGTCTTCGACAAAGGCTCGAAGAACGCGGAAAAGGCACGGCGGATTGCCGTCGAGGAAATGGAGGCAGCCGAGATAACACCGATACTCTAACACTCTTTTATCATGAAATTCGGTCACACCAAGGACAGACCATTGCGTGTCTGCACAACTTTCAGCGGCTACGATTCGCAGTGCATGGCACTCGACCGCATCGGAATACCCTACGACCTTGTGGCGTGGTGCGAGATAGACAAATACGCAATAGCCGCCCACAACGCCGTGTACCCGCAGTGGGCTGACCGCAACCTCGGCGACATAACCAAGGTGGACTGGGCGCAAGTCCCTGACTTCGACCTGTTCACCTACAGCTCGCCGTGTTTTATCGCCGGGACGCTCGTCCGCACAGACAAGGGACTGAAGCCCATTGAGAGCATCACCCGGGGCGATAGGGTGCTCACGCATACAAATGCGTACAATAGGGTGCTCACCCCGATGACACATGGCTACAGAGGCGGGATAGTGCATCTTGCGGCCATGTGCACGGGCGAAATCACCTGCACCGCCAATCATCGTTTCTTTGTCCGTCGCCTGAAGAGGACGGGGCACCGAAGCGCCCGCACCTTTCTTGCACCGGAATGGAGGGAGGCGGGGGAGTTGTCGAAAGACTACTATCTCGGACTCGCAATCAACCGTGAGGAAAGATTGCCTGAATGGCATGGGGTTGAGAACAACCAATGGGGGCATCATAGGGTTATTGATAACCTGTCCCGGCATTTCGGCAACCCGGATTTCTGGTATCTGATGGGCAGATATGTCGGCGACGGGTGGAAGAAAAGGTCGCCCACCGGCTGCGGGATAATCATCTGCTGCTCTCCGCGCAACAGAGAGACGCTGCTTGCGGCAATCACCCGTCTGGGGTTCAATTATAGCGAGGCGAAGGAGAGAACCGTGAACAAGGTTGTCATCTCGTCTAACGAGCTGTTCGCTTTCGTCGAAAGATACGGCTATTACGCGCATGGGAAGATGATTGACGGGGAGACGCTCAATCTTCCGGTTCACCTGCTGCGTTTCTTTATCAACGGCTATGAGGACAGTGACGGGAGCATGACGGGTAATCTCCACAAGATTACAACCGTCAGCCGCGTCCTCGCGCATGACATTGTCGCCTGCGTGGCGAAGGCGTATCATGCTCCGGCAAAGTTATATTTCACGAGGCGGCCGGAATGTACGACAATAGAGGGGCGGACGGTTCGTCAGAGGGATTCTTGGCAGGTGGTATGGAAGACGGAGATATGCAGGCAAGACCATGCTTTCTATGAAGATGGGCACATCTGGTTCCCAATCCGTAAGACAGTTCATGACCTCGCCGACACCATTGTGTATAATATGGAGGTCGAGGGAGACAATTCATATACGGCCAACGGGGCGATAGTTCATAACTGTCAAGACTACTCCACGGCCGGACTCCAGAGGGGCGGCGCGGAAGGCAGCGGGACACGGAGTTCCCTGCTCTGGGAGTGCAAGAAGGCGATACTCGCCAAGCGGCCGAAATACCTGTTGCAGGAGAACGTCAAGGGGCTTGTATCGGAGAAGTTCATCCGCGACTTCCGCAAGTGGGAGCAGTGGCTCGCCGAACAGGGCTATGACAACTTCTGCAAGGTGCTAAACGCGAAGGACTACGGCGTGCCGCAGAACCGCGAGCGCATCTTCATGGTGAGCTGCCTCGACGACACGAATTTCCGCTTTCCGGACAAGGTTCCGCTCACCACGCATCTTGAAGACCTGCTGGAGAGGAATGTCGGGGAGGAGTACTATCTGACGGAGAAGACGATTGAGGGATTCAGGATGCACAACGAGAGGCACGAGGCGAAGGGGACGGGATTCATGTGGACGCCCAAGGACATAGGGGGGGCAGGTAGCGAACTGCCTGCGGGCGAATGCGGCTCTGAACGCCACGGACAACTCGCTGCGTGTTTACGCGCCAACTCCGCCCTGTGCCCAACAGACAACACTATAAGGACATGGGAGTTATAATAATCAATCCGGACAGGGGGGGGCTGGGACACTATGGGCGTTTATATAGCGGAGGAATATGAAGAGGACGATAATGTTTAGGGGGTGCGAAATCGGGCATCACGACTGCTTCCTGTGGAACGCCACGGATGCCTACTTTCACGGAACACTCGGGGGGGGGTATCGCAAGGACGGTGAAGACCGACGACGCGCTGGCAATAATGGAGATTTATGAAGATTCTGATACTGAACGACTACAACGGGAGGATAATGCCGGACGGCATAGTCGGGACGGTGCGCCCTACTTTCGGGGTGAAGGCGTTGAGGAACGGGTGCAAGATAATAGAGATTCATGAGGGCGATACTGAGACACGAGAGGACGGAGTACGGCAGGGCGGTACGGGGCGACTACGAGGCGGGGCGGTTGTCCCTCCGGAGGGACGAAACCCGGATGCTCTCACCGAGGACGGACGGAATATCCAACACCCTCACCGGAGTCGAAAAGGACAACTATCTAATTGAATTTGAATTTGAAATGGAAAACAAAAGAACGGAAAGACCCGAGGGCAAGGGCTGGGTCTGGGACGAGGAAAAGGGCAAATGGTTCAGAATACGGAAGCTCACCCCGCGTGAGTGCTTCCGGCTGATGGACGTGCCGGAGGACGACATAGACAGGATTCAGAACGCGGGGATATCCAAGTCGCAGCAGTACAAGATGGCCGGGAACTCAATCGTCGTGGCGTGCCTCGCCGGGATATTCGGCAACCTCTTCGACACGACCGAGCGAGTGAAGACGACATTGTTCTGAAAAAGTAAAAAACATTTGCTTTTATTAAAATTGTTTGTACCTTTGTGTATAAACAAAGACAATTATGAAACACAATCTTACAAATTTGTTAATCAATATCTATTTCGCGCTGACGGAGGCGTTGGATATGCTCCTGCGCGAGATAGAGTACCGCATAGAAAGTATTGAGGGCGGGGAACTGAAGCACGAGGTGAAGCGTGCGCACCGCCTGATGATGGAGGCGGCCGAGGACTTTCACAGGCGGTATGACCTCTACGTCGATAAGGTGAAGATAGACTGCCTGCCCGACAAGAGCAACTACGACCTATGCAGGCAGGACGCTAACGAGTTCCTCCGCCTGCTGATAACCTATGCCGACCGGTGCGACACCCCGGAGAAGGCGGCAAAGGTGTTCATGTGGCTCAAGTGGCTGCCCGTGAACGTGGCTCCGGACGAGTATGTGAGCAAGTTTACATTGAAGTAATAATCAATAATTATGGAAACAATCAACATAATCGAGCTTGCGGGGCACATAGGAGGTGTCCTGCGAAAGGCGGTCGGCAATACCGAGCACGCGAGGTTCTCGCTGTGCACGGTACACACGTACCGTGATGGAGACTATCCGGTCGTGGAGACCTCGTGGCACGACTGCCACGCATTCGCCTCTGACGGCATAGACCTCGCGAAAATCGAAAAGGGCGCGTGGATTCACGTCGTCGGACGGCTGAAGTACACAAGGTACGTCGATGTGAACAACGTGGATATGCAGATGACGGAAATAATCGTCACAAGGATTGTCGATGATGAGGGAGATTAGGTATGACGTGATGCTCGGCGGCAGGTGGCAGTGCACGCTCACATACAGGTACTGCCCCCTGTTTCCCCTCGACATTGAGGATATCCGGAGGTTCGTGATAGAACAGAGGCCGACATTGAAGAATAAACAATTTGAAATAGCATTATGACACTTGAACAGTTGTCACTCATCCCGTTCCGCTTCTTTGCACACCTCAGCATGAGTGACAGTCATCAGACGCAGTATGTCAATGAGGAATACGGTATCACGGTGCTTGATGTCACCGACATGGGGACTTACAAGACAAAGCGATATTATCGTTACAAGGGTAAGGAGTACAGGACCATGAGGGCACTTGCGGAGGCTCTGAAAGATGTTGAATTTATAAGCCACTAAACAGAAATTATGAAACAGTTTTATTTAAATGACTGTCTGAAGAATCCGGACAGAAAGGTTGTGACGCGGGACGGACGCGCCGCGAGGGTAATCTGCACTGACGTGAAATGCCAGTACGGGTACAGAGTGGTTGCACTGGTAACGCTCAGGGACGGCAGCGAATTGCCGCAGATATACACGGAATGCGGCGAGTTCATACGCGGTGACGTGAACGATATCGACCTTTTCTTTGCCCCGGTTAAGCAGGAACTGTGGGTTGCGGCATACTATGTCGGCGAAAGTCCCCACAGATGTATCGGAACATTTGAATCAGAGGAAGAGTTCCTGAACTATAAGAAGATGCACCCGGAATTTGACTTTGTAATGGAACAGAAAATAGAATGGGAGGAATAGTTATGAATAATCAGGAAATAAAAAAAGAAATCAAGAATCTGAAAGACAGGATTTCAGACCTTGAAAAGAGGTTGAATGAACCTGAATATATCGACTTGGGATTGCCTTCAGGAACACTGTGGGCAACAGAGAATGAGGAAGGATATTTCACCTTTGAGGAGGCGGTCGAGAAGTACGGAGACAGCCTCCCGGCAAGGTGGCAGTTCTGCGAACTCATTGACAACTGTGAATGCAGATTTGATGACGAAAGGAAAGCCCATGTGTGTAAGTCGAAATTTAATGGAAATATTGTTGAATTTCCAGCATCGGGTTATCGAGGCTCCGATTCGGAGGAGCTGTACGGTGTCGGCATCTGCGGCTACTACTGGTCCTGTTCCCCGGACTCCAACCACGCGTGGGGCCTCAGCTTCTACGGCAACGGCAATGTCTATCCGGCGTTCAGCAGCTATCGTTCAAGCGGGCAGGTCGTCCGTTTATGCAAATCTAAAAAGTAAAATTATGGCATGGATAGCAAGAGGCTTATGGGATAACCCAGAAATGGGGTTAAGGATATTCGATGAGAAACCCATAAGAGAATACGAAATGTCCTATTGGTATTACAATGGTGACTATAATTTAACCCAATATGGAATAGCACTCCCTTCTGATGCCGATGAAAAACTCATCGGAAAGCATATCACTTGGGATGATGAACCTGTAGAAATATAGAGCTATGATGACACAAATAGAACAAAACTTTTTCGAGGCTGCCACAAAGTATTGCCGGGAGCACTCGACTGATATTCATTACAACAAGCAGATTGATTGGGAGCAGCGCAGGTATGAGATTGCAAGGGATATGATGTCTGCGTTCCTTTCAAATTCTACAGAAAGTGTATATAGCGGGACAATGGCTACTCATGCAAAACTTGCCGTTGAATTTGCTGATGCACTTATCAATGAATTAAAGAAAAATGAGAAATAGATTTATTTGCTATTCGTGTAACAAACCATTTCCATTGACTGAAAATGGTTTCAGTAAATACTACCTTTTTCATAGCAGGGCTATGTGCGAGGAGTGTTATAAAAAATAGTAAAGTTCAACACTTATGAAGAATTAAAGAAATAGATATTATGGCAAGAGTTAAAGAGTATTTCTACAACACAGAATGTGACTGTTGCAGGGTGCTGTGTAATGAAGAGTATTGGCGCGTGGACGAGAGTTATGCAGACGAGGATTTGCAGGAACACAACTGGATAAAAAGAGGAGATAAATACTATTGTCCAGATTGTTGGCATTATGATGAGAATGATAATGTCGTGACGGCAGACGGTAAAGTTTGGGATGGGAATAGTGACGTCCTTATTGAGGAATTAAAGAAATAGGTTATGATTTCAAAGGAAAAGCGCAATGAGGTCTGGAAAAGAAACAGGCCTTATATGAAACACAAGGACTGCACTAAGGATTTAAGACCGATTTGTGAGAGATGCGAATGCTGGAGCATTGAGAACGACCCGCAGGAATGGTGTGAAAGCAGGGATAAATGTCCAGTCTTTCAATTATGGTTGTCCAACGAATACCTCGAATGGTGCTCAAGTTGGCTATAAAGAAATAGAATATGAAGATATTTTTAGGAATACTATTCTTGTTTTTCGGAGTTTGTAACATGGTTCAGGTATTTAGTACAGACTATGATAGAAATTTGAAAAGTAAAATTGTAACATGGATTTCAGTAATCTGTGCCGGTGTATGCTTCGGGTTTGCATTTGACTATTTTGGAGTTTGGGAAGCGACAAAAGCATTTCCAGCAAAGGAATATACTCTGCAATTAAGGCTCACTACAATAGACGGGCAGCCAGATACAACTTATGTAATAACAAGAAAGTAGTATATGAAAGCAAGCGAGTTAATGTTGAACAATTGGGTGGAATATGAGACTCCAACAACGGAATTTCGTTACGGCAAGGTTATAGGAATTTCTGAACACTATGTAACAATCGGTACATTAAACGACAATGTCTGTGTAGAAATAGATAAAGTCGGGCAGATACCAATCACTTCAAACATTCTTAAAAAGAATGAATTTGAAAAGTACTTTGCGGGATATTATAAGAACCCTAAAGAGCTGCATATTTCATGTGATGAGAATCAGGAGCATTGGTATATTAGCGACAGCCACGAGCAATATATTCACGGTGATTCTGTGGCTTCATTTTCCGCAGTTCATGAATTGCAGAATATTTTGAGGATTCTTGGATTTAACGATTTAGCAGACAATTTTAAGATATGAAAACAAAGGAACAGATTTTAGAATGGCTTGACAAGCAGCCGTGGAAGAATGAGTTTTATGAGAATAGCTTCAAACAGGGATTGAAGCACACCTCGTATGACGGAGATTTTATAATCACAGCATTTGACTATGAATTGACTGCACAGGGAAATGAGGTTTGGAGCAGGCGTTCTGTTGAATATGCGAATTGGTACAACTCCAACGACAGACCAATGTCTTGGGAGGAATACTGTGAGCAGAATCCGATTACGGAGGATGAGTATGTTATTGATAACAACCACGGTGTTTCCCCGGTAAGAATGAAAACAACAAGGAGTGCTGTTTTGGATATAACCGTAATGTCAAAAGAACTCTGTGAGGCTTTTCTTGCATATATGAAGCTGATTCAGCTGCGGAATGCTTGGGTGAAGAATTGTGATGATATGAATATGTGCCACAAAGTAGTTATAGGCAATGACAAGCCTTATGTGAAGAGTGTTCATTATAGTGTAAACGGACTTTCATTTCCTTATGCAATGCTGGCAAATGAGTTTATAAATACATTCAAAGACCTCTTGGAAACCGCTAAACCGCTGCTGTGATGACAAAGACGGAGATGATACGCCTGCTATGTACGAAGTATATTGACAGGCTGTATATGACCCACGATGAGCTGATGAGGCTTCCTGCAAAGGATGTCCGTCGGGTATTTGAAAAACTTAAAAAGAATTGATTATGGACTGGAAAGTTTACTACAAGCCGAAAGGCGACGACCTCGCGAAGGTGTGGGTTTCTGCCAACTCGCGTGAAGAAGCGATACAGAAAGTCAAGCGCGAATACTGGGACATAGAGGAAATAATTAGTTGTTCAAGAATGCAATAATATGAAAGTGAGAATCAAGAGATTAAGCAAGGATGCGGTCGTGCCTAAAAAGGCGCACAAGACAGACGCTGGGTTTGACTTGTATTGTACAGAGATTTCGCTCGATTGGGCGAAACAAGAACTACTTTGCCACACGGGGCTCGCGTTTGAGATTCCGGAGGGACACGCGGGGCTGATATTCCCGAGAAGTTCGATAGCGAACAAGCCGCTGATGCTCCATAACTCCGCGGGCGTGATTGACAGCGACTATCGGGGCGAGGTTACGGCAAAGTTCGTTATCACGGATGCCCGCGAGTTCCTACAGAATGACGGGGGCTATCACAAGGGCGAAAGGATTGCACAGATGATAATCCTGCCGTATCCCGAAATCGAATTTGAGGAAGCCGATGACCTTTCCGACACCGAGCGCGGAGCCGGAGGATACGGCAGCACCGGAAGGTAAAAAGGCTATAAAATACTTTCCTTTCTGAAAGAAATTTTGTAACTTTACATACCCCGAAGGGCAGGCGGGGAAAGTTCTGCCCAAAAAAAACACAGCACAACTATCATTCGCCGTGAGGCGGTCGGCTGCGTTATTCCAATATGTATTTATTTTTCCCGTGCATATTGCGCGGTTGTGTGGAACACTTGCCTTTAAGCACGCCCGCGGAGGCCTGACCGCCTCCACGGGAACAAAGCCCCAAGTCCGAGGGGGCAATGTCTCGGACGCATTAAATAATACTGAGCCGGCCATTGCCTCCGTAAGGTATAAAAAGGTAAAATCCCGTTGTGAAACGAAAGGCTCTATATTATGAATATGTTTCAAAATTATCCCCGGGCTGCGTGCCCGCCCCTTGCCAATTCGGGCGTTGCGGTTGAAATCCGCTTCGGGGAGCGACGAAAGAAATGTGATTATGGCAAAGAAGACACAGGAAATCATCGACTACAGCTGGGCGTCCGACTACTTGCGGCGGGAGGTCACGGCTCGGGCACGGCTGGCGTGCAAGCTGGCGCGGGCGGTGGCGGATTATCTGGAGCGCGATGACGTGTTGGGCTTCTATGCGTATCTGATGATGCTCGACTCCACGGTGCGGGCGATGGTGGACGGTGCGGACAAGGGCATAGAGTCCGCCACACCGCGCAATAAGGGCGAACAGATGACGCGGCTCCTGCTGAAGGCATTTGAGAAATGACACCCGTACGGGTAATTTTATTAAACCATTAAATTTTATTAAGTCATGAATTACTCAATTAAGATTGATTTGAAGAAACTTCCGGGCGCGATGCTCGGAAGGGTGAACGGGGAGAACAGCGTGATAATCCCCGTGGAGAAGAACGGCATCTTCTGTTCGGACAAGGGCGCGGCGTACATAGACCTCGCCGTACTTGAGCTGAAGCAGGAGGGCAAATTTGGGGACACGCACCTCGTAAAGCGTTCTCTCGGGAAGGAAGAGCGGGATAAGATGACAAAAGAGGAGCGGGACAACCAACCAATACTCGGCGGGATGAAGCCGTTTGGGGGCGCGGGTGTTCCGGTTAACATACCGGACGTCTCGGTTGATGTTGAGGGGGACAAGGCTAATGACGTTGAGGGTGCGAAGCCACAAGAAGATGACGATTTACCATTTTAACACCTGCGGACATGGATTTTGATTTTGACGGGCAGTTCGGGCGGGTGAAGTCCCTCGGGGAACAGCGGATAAGCACAAGTTATAAGGAGTGCCACTGCTATATCAACGACACCTACGAGCAGATTGCCGCGCGTTGGGAAAGGGGCGGAAAGACGAAATACTACGCGAGGAAGCGTAAGGCGGAAAAGGAGGGCTGATTATGTGGTGGCTCTGGCTTCTCGCGATTCTGGGGGCTTTCGCGGCCGTATGCTGCGGTGCGCTCGCGCTGCTTGTCCTCCGCGCCTCCGGGGCGGACGACGGGGAGGAATACTGAAAATTTGCTGAAAAATTCACGGAGGGCGAATCTGGGGAAACGCGCCCTCCGTTTTTCGTCTAAAAATTCACGCCGCCCTTCCGTCTAAAAATTCACGGCATTCCTTGCCGACGTGCGGAAAATCCGTATCTTTGCGGCATGGAAGTACGGGAGACATACAGGATGGAGACACTGGCGCGGCTCGTGGGCGAGGCGTGCGGCTGCCCCGACCTTTTCGAGCGCAGGCGCACCGCGAAACTCGTGGCCGCCCGTTCCTGCTTCCATTACCTCGCGTTCACCGTCCTCAATATGCACCTCGGGGACATAGCGCGGTTCTCGCACAGGAGCTACAGCATCGTCTATTATGACGTGACAAAGTTCCGCGAGAACCTCCGATACGACTGGCGGCTGCGCGACGCGTGGGAAAGGTGCTCCGGCATCGAGGAGGAAATCAGAAAGCTCTGAAAATTCACGCCCGCTCCGGCTTCTGAAAAATTCACGGGGCGGACTTTCGTCTAAAAATTCACGGCAGCCCTTCCGGTCTAAAAATTCACGGCACGGCTCGCCCTCTAAAAATTCACGGACTATGCTACGCTCTAAAAATTCACAGGCTTCTCCGGAGCCTAAAAATTCACGGCGGCCTGACGCGGCTAAAAATTCACCCTCCGGCAATCCGGACAAAAATTCACAGCCCGGAGACGGGGGACTAATCCGCGACCCCGAAGCCCTGGCCGCGCTATTTCGTGGTGAAAAGTTCCCGGACGGAGGGCAAAGCATTGAGGACATAGCCGCGGAGTTGCGACGACTGAAGCGCCGCCGCCGCCTTGTCATCTGGCGCGGCGCGGCGGTTGTGCTCGCTCCCCCCGTGATATTATGCTTCCCCTTCATTGTATTAAAAGCGTGTCATTTGCTGTTGATTCCGTGGGCGTGGTGCTTCGCTCCCCTCCTGTTGTTGCTCGTCCCGATTGCCCTTGTTTTCCGCGCCTATTTCGCGGCATTGAAGGCGTTCAGAAGACAGCCGGACAGCCGGACAGCCGGACAGCCGGACAGCTCCGAGGGCGGCAAGTAGCCGCTTTGCCCCTGTTATCTTGAGCCGTGCAACCCTTTCACAGATTGCGCGGCTTTTGCCCGCGCTTTCGTTCTTTGCCGCCTAAAGTGCCTATTTCCGCCACTTTTACACGGGCGTGGTAAGTCTTATGTTGATTTCTATTTCACGGCGCAGCCGAACGCGCGAAAATCATTAGGCGACAACTCGCCGTAATCCACGCTCCGCGAGTGGCCATATGTCCACCCCCACGCCTCCGGACACCCCGGAGCATAAAACACCATACGTCGCCCCTCTACCTCCCAGCACTCGACGGGAATGGCCTCGTATGTAACGCTATCGCTCTCGTACGAGAGAGCGAAAAACCGGTGCCCATTGGGCTCGCCGGTTCTGAGCGCGTCCTCCCGCGCGTAACCGTGGAGGACGCGCCGCGCCTCGGCGAGGCTGTAGCCACGGCCGAGGTTGCTGTCGCGTATCCATTCGACGGTAGTCCAGCCGTCGAATGTAATTGTGGCCTCTCTTCCGGCGTTGTGCCGGGGCGCGTTGGAGGCGTCGCAACGCGCAGTTATAATATAAGCTCTCATATATTTAATTGTTTAACATTACAAAGGTACAATTATTTTTTATATCTGCAAACTTTTTTGTACATTTTTTATACATTTTTTTCATATTTATTCCTATATACTTATAACTCAACCAATTACATTTATAACTATTTCAACGCCTTTTATATAAAATCTTCTACTCTTGCCACTACACCACACAGCCCGACCAGACTACATTAAGACTACATTTCGACTATATTACGACTATATTACGACTATATTTTCCGTTGTTCTTGTCCTGTTGTTGCGGAAAAATCGTTTTGCCCTGTTCTTGCGCATCCGGAATTGTTGCGTACCTTTGTGGTGGGGGGGGGAGGAGGAGGAAGGGGGGGGGCACGAAAGGTCGCCCGAAAAATTTGCGATAAAAAAATGAGGAATTGAGTTATGGGCGTGGTAGTTAAATGGATTAAGTGCTTGAGCCACATTCGCGAGCGAATGTGATTATATATATAATATAAACCCTTATAAATAATTGTTTATATTATATATATAATGTCGGGGATTTTGAAAATTTTTGAAGTTATGGGAAAGGCGGTTGAGGAATACTTGAGGAAGTACCGGAAGGAGTCTTCGGAGGGGGAGAGTGTGGGTATGGGTCGGAGGAGGCGCAAGCGAGGTTCGTTGCAGAGGGTGACGAGCGGTGGGCGGAGTATGCGTCAGCGTGAGAGTGACGAGGTGGGTGAGATGCGGAGGTACTTGCAGGGGTGGACATACGGTGAGATAGCGGACGAGGTGAACAGGGGTGCGGAGGCGAACGGTCTTGAGTACCGCGTGAGTGCGGACGTGGTACGTCGTGACGTGGAGTCCGTGCTGGGGAGGAAGGTTCGTCTGCTGCGTCAGGAGGGCGGGATGGACGCGTTGGTGGCGAAGGAGTGCGAGAAGCTTGACCTGCTGGAGAAGGAGGCGTGGTTCGACTATCTGAAGAGCAGGGAGAAGAGGGTGACGGTGCGGAATACGGACGGGCAGGTGACGGAGACGGTTCGTGACTCGGTGGGGAATCCGAAGTATCTTGATGTGTTGTTGCGGATAATGGAGCGGAGGGCGAAGCTGCTGGGCGTGGACAGCCCGGTGCAGGTGGACGTGACCGCCCGTCAGGGCGGGGCGTCGCGCGGCTATGATTTCAGCAGCATACCGGAGGAGCAGCTGGCGCGGATGGCGGATGCTTTGTTTGACGCGCGGCGGGAGATACCGGCTTCGGGCGCGGTGGTTGAGAAGGAGGCGGGAAATGGAGAGTAGGATGACGCCTCAGATGGCGGATGCGTTGGTGACGTATATGAGCCGTAAGAGGTTCGGGTATTTCGCGCGTTATGTGAAACCACGGACGGAGATGACGGACTTTCATCGGACTTATTGTGAGATACTTGACCGGTTTGCGCGTGGGCAGATACGGAGGGTGATATTGTCCTGCCAGCCGCAGGTGGGCAAGTCAGAATTTGCCTCACGTCTGCTTCCCGCGTATCTGTTAGGCTTGAATCCCGACCTACGGATAGGTGTGTGCTCGTATTCGGCTAATCTTGCGAGCACGTTCAACAGGGACGTTCAGAGGATAATTGCCTCGGATGAGTATGCCGCTCTTTTTCCGCTTACGCAGATAGCGAAGTCGCGGGCGATAGAGGGCAAGTGCGACTATGCCTGCAACGCGACGGTGACGGAGGTGGTGGGGCGTAACGGCGGTGTGCGTGCCGTGGGGCGTGGTGGCTCGTTGACGGGTATGCCTTTGGACGTGGCTATCCTTGATGACCTTTATAAAGACCACGCGGAGGCTAATTCCCCGCTCGTGCGTGATTTGGCGTGGAACTGGTACACGTCCGTGCTGCGGTCGCGTCTGAGCAACGGGGGGCGTGAGTTGATTGTGTTCACGCGTTGGCATAAGGACGATATTATTGGCCGTATAGAAGATTCGGAGAAATGCGTGGAGATAACCTCGTGGAAGCAACTTGACCGGCTTCCCAAAAACGCTTGGGCGGTGGTTAACTTCCCCGCTGTAAAGGAGGGTGCACCGACAGAGATAGACCCACGGAAACAGGGCGAGGTGTTGTGGCCGGAAAGACACGGAAAGGAAGAGATGGAACGGGAGCGGTTGCTTGACCCGGTGAACTTTGCGTGCCTTTATCAGGGGAATCCATCGGACGTGTCTGCTTTGCTTTATCACCCGTTCAAGACCTACACGGACAAGGGCGAATGGGGCGTATTTGTCCGGAGGGGCAACTATACCGACCCGGCGGATTCCGGAAAGGATATGACCTGCTCTATATGCTATGACGTGTACAGAAGTGCGCACGGGCGTTTCAACGCGAGGACGCGGAGGATGGAGCCGTTCTATTTCGCGCTTGTGACAGATATGATATTCACGGAGAAAGGAACGGAGGTGACAAGAACGCTTATTCCGGAGATGCTGAACCGGAACAACACGCAGAGGGCGTGGATTGAGGGGAACAACGGCGGGGAGCAGTTCCGCAAGGACATCATGCGGAAGACGCGGTGCGAGCTGAGGGGCTTTCACCAGAAGATGAACAAGGAGAGCAAGATACTGACGTACGCGCCCTACGTGAACGAGCAGATAGTGTTTCCGGCCGGCTGGGAGGAGAGATGGGAGAGCGCCTACAGGCATCTGCGCGACTTCCTTTCGGATTTTAGGGCGAACAAGCACGATGATATAGAGGACGTGTTGTCCGAGATATACCTGCGTGAACTATCGGGCGCGGAGAAGGCGAAAGGCATAAGGCGAATAAATTAAGTTTGGGATATGAAAAGACCGAAATATGGGAATAAAAAAGTTGTGTTCAGGGGCGAGACGTTCGACTCCGCCCGCGAGCGCGATAGGTACATATATTTGCTGGAGCGGGAGGCGCGGGGGGACATAATGTCTTTACGGAGGCAGGTGGTGTATGAGTTGGTTCCGGGAATCACCGAGACGATAGAGGTTCAGTTGAAGACGAAGGTGAAGGAGGTGGAGAAGGTGGTGCAGCGGGCTGTGACCTACCGCTGCGACTTCGAGTATGTCCGCTGCTCCGACGGGGCTACTGTCGTCGAGGACGTGAAGATATGCCCCGCGCTGATGCCGAAGGAATTTGTGATAAAGGAGAAGCTGTTCCGGTGGCGGTTCGGGTTCTCCATACGCAGGGTGTATTCGGCCACTGAAAGTGTCTGATTATTGACAACTTGAACGCCTCGGGTGCCGTTCCCGCGAGGAAAACGCCTATATTTGCGGTTGTGGGAGACCACGGAGAAGGGAGGGGAGAAGTTTAACGAATAAAAACGTAATCGACATGATTTGCAAATGTCCGCTGGGCACCGCGCTGCCCGACATACCGAAGTTCACCTGCGGTGAGTCGTTCGGTCAGATTCAGAAACTCGCGTTCCAGAGGCTCAAGTCGGCTTCGGGGACGGCGAACAAGTTCACCACGGAGAAGGCGATAACGAAGAAGGCGTCATGGGACACCCTTCTCGCCGCCACGGATGACACCAAGGTTGTGGTGACACCGTTCCTCAACGCGCCTTCGGCCGAGGCGGGGGCCGCACGCACCTTCGGGGGCGGCAACGACTCCCTCGGCGGCATAGAGGAGGTCGTGGGCGCGGAGCCCACGCCGTTCACGGCGGTGTTCCGCAGGCTTCCGCAGAGCATCGTGAAGGTGATGAAGGAACTCGTCTGCGAATCGCAGGCGCACAACCTCGGCGTGTACCTCATAGACGAGAACGGCGCGGTGGGCGCGGTCGCGGGCGACGAGGACGGCGACTATTCCCCGATTCCGGTGGAGAGCCTGTTCATAGGGGACAAGACCCTCGGGGGGTTCGATGCGCCTGACAGCAACGCCATACAGTTCTCGTTCCGCCCGAACTGGTCTGACGACCTGAAGGTGGTGGCGTGCGAGTTCGACGCCCGTGACCTTTAGCGGAACGGCTTATGGGAGCAAGGATAACGAGGGTTCGGATGCACGCCCCGCGTGAGGGCTGGCGGGAGGAGTTCCCGCTGGCGCAGGCGGAGCGGATGCTGAACCTCCCGAATCCGGCTTGGGAGATTGACGACGAGAGATTTGAATTTGTCGATGGTAAGGTTCGACGCATATCAGGCCGCTGAGGCGGCGAGGAGGGGCGGGAGGAACTCCGAGATAGCCGACATGGTTCGGCAGCAGGAGCGAATCCGCTTCCACGTGCAGACGGAGGTCACGGACGACGTGGCCTCGCCCGCGCGGAGGGACTTCCTCGCGTTCGTGAAGAACCTCATCCCCGACGACAAGTACAGGCTCTTCTGCTCGCTGTTCCGCTATCCGGTGGCGAGCAACGAGATATGCGGCGTGATATTCGACCGCCTGTCGCGCATCTTCGACGGCAAGAACGCCGCCCTCAACTACGAGTTCAGTGACGGGGGCGCGGCCTCCGACTGGGACGTGTACCGGAGGGACGTGCTGCGCGAGCCGACGGTGTGGGCTGATGACGCGTGGGAGCGTTTCCGCACGGACATCGACTGCCTCGTGGTGGTGGATATGCCGGACACGCCCGTCAATGGAAGGCCGGAGCCGTACTTCTATTTCGTCAGTCCGGAGCGTCTGATAGGCTACGACAACGGGCTGCACGGGGAGGTGCTGTGGGCGGCGTTCCGCGACGGGAGGCGGAACATCGTGATGGACGGGGGCGCGTACCGCGTGTATGACGAGAACTGGGTTCTCGTGTCGGAGAGGGAGCATTCGCTGGGCTACTGCCCTTGCGCGTGGTTCTGGAACGTGCCCTTGTCGCTTGAGCGTCCGTGGCTGAAGTGGTCCCCGGTGAGCCGGCAGCTGTCGGCACTGGACTGGTGGCTGTTCTTTCACGTGTCGAAGCAGCAGCTGGATTTGTTCGGGGCGTATCCGATATATTCGGGGTACGAGCCGGAGTGCGACTACGAGGACGGCAGCGGGAGGCACTGCTCGCACGGCTATCTCGTGGACGAGGCCGACCACTACGTGTACGACTCCAACGGGCTTGTGCGCTGTCCGGTATGCGCGTCGAAGCGCATCACGGGCGCGGGGTCGTTCGTGGAGGTGCCCGTTCCGGTTGAGGGGCAGCCCGACCTGCGTAACCCGATACAGAAGCTGGACGCGGATGTGAACGCGTTGAAGTTCAATGTGGATGAGGAGGACAGACTACGAAAGCATATCATAGATGCGTCCGTGGGCTCGGATGATTCGATACTTTCCATAAGCGCGGTGAACGATAAGCAGATAGATGCGGAGTTCGAGAGTAAGAGCGTCATCTTGAGGCGCGTGAAGGTGGGTTTTGAGCGCATACAGACTTTCGTGGATTCCACTATATGCCGCCTGCGTTATGGGGGGACATTCCTTGGGGCTTCGATAAATTACGGGACGGATTTTTTCACCCTTTCTGGGACGGAACTCCGTGAGCGTTATAAGGCCGCCAAAGAGGCGGGCGCAAGCGAAAGCGAACTTGACGCGATACAAAAGCAGATTGTGGAGAGCGATTACCGAAGCGACTCCCGTATGCGGGCGCGTATGCGGCTACTTGCCGAACTTGAACCCTACAGGCACCTGACGGTGGCCGAGGCGGTTAGCCTATACAAGGAGGGCTTGCTTGATGAGCGCGAACTGCGATTGAAAATGGACTTCTCAAACTACATTGCGCGGTTTGAGAGAGAAAATACAGATATTGTGGCTTTCGGAGCGCAGTCTACATACAAAGCGAAGATTGACACAATACGCAAAACATTATTGAATTATGCTGACGAAAGAAGGAAAGAATTTGCCGTTGATTGAAATCACGGCCGAGAATTACCTCGTTGATGACAACGAGAGGGGATTTTATCACTGCAAGCTGGAGCGCAAGCTGTTCGACCAGAGCACGTCGGCGCGACTGAGCCGCCCGTTCGTGCAGAAGTTCGACGTGAAGGGCTTCGCGGGGCTTTACCGCAACCTCATCGAGAGCGGCTATGACGTGGAGATACTCCACGACCCGACCGCCAAGGCTGAGGACAAGCCGAAGGCCAAGGACGAGACGAAGAGGGGAGGGAAGTAGCATGCTGACGGCCGAACTTATACAGGGGAACATCACCGGGCTTTCGGAGGAGCAGGTGAACGCGCTCGTGGAGCTGTCGCGCAACGACGAGAATCAGGTCATAGGGCAGCGGATAGGCGAGATTTACCGCGAGTTTGACAACACGATAGCGGCGTCCACCGGAATCGCCCGCGAGGGGGCGGAGAAGACCTACGCCTACCTGAAGCGCAGCGCGGAGGCTCTGAAGGCCAGGGCGGGCGAGAGCGCGGGCTTGCAGGCCAAGTATGACGAGCTGGACGCGAAGTATCAGAAGATGCTGACGGACGGGGGCACGGAGGAGACGCGCTCGCAGATTGCGCAGCTGAAGACCGACCTCGAGAGCACGAAGGCGGCTCTTTCCGAGAGCCTGTCAAACGCGCAGAAGGCGGAAAAACGGCATCAGAAGGAGATGCTGGACTGGCGCGTGAACGCGGAGTTCGACCGCGCCGCCGCGTCGCTGAAGTTCCGTCCGGACTACTCGCAGAACATGGTGGACGTTCTCCGCAGGGACGCGGTGAACTCCATAAAGGGGAAATATACGGCATCCTTCGAGGACGACACACTTGTTTTCCGCGACAAGGAGGGCAAGATTGCCGTAAATCCGTCCGATATGCTGAAGCCCTACGGGGCGGCGGACTTGCTCGCGGAGCATCTTCGCGGTCTCGGCGCCCTCGACGAGGGCAACAAGGGGAACGGCGGGGCCGGAGGCAACGGGAATGCCGGGGGACAGGGCGGAAGCCGTGTGGTGTCCCTTTCCGGTGCAAAGACAAGAACAGAAGCGGATGACATCATAGTAGCCGACCTTCTTGCAAAGGGACTTGTGAGCGGGACTGCGGCATTCGCCGAGGCGCGGGACGCCGCGTGGAGGGACAACAACGTGATGTCACTGCCGATGCAATAAGAAGGGTCAGAGGGTAAGACCTTGAAAGACAATTTGTTTAACATTCTTAATTCAAGTACAAGATTATGAGCTTACTTGCAACAAGACTACAGAACTGGCGTATCGCTGACCCGCGTTTCAGCAAGAACACGCTCCGTCCGAGCCGCTACGGCGCCCTCGACCTTTTCGTGAGGCAGACCGAGGCTCCGGATTCAATCATCACCCCCGAGCTGAAGGCGAAGGCTCTCGGCTCCATGGGTAACACAATCCAGATTCCGGTGTTCGACACCGACACCGTGACCGTGGCTACATCCCGCTCCTGCGTGGTGGCCGACAACGAGAACACTTCCGCGCTCTACACGCTCGCGTTCTCGACCCTTTCCGTGGGCTTCACAATCGTCCCTTCGCTCTACGCGAACAACGAGATAGGCTACGAGGCCGACTTCAACAGGAAGATGGGCAAGATTACCAAGGCTCTCGCCAACAAGCTTGACCAGCTTGCGGTTGCGGCTCTTGAGGCGAACAAGACGCAGAAGTTCAACGACACCCTCATCTACACTCCGGCTGGCAACGCAATCCCTGCGGACTGGAACCAGCGCGAGGACATCCTTGAGGACGTGGCCACGATGATGGTGGCGAACGACTACGACGGGCAGGTTCACGTCGTGGGCAACGGGGGCGTGGACGCGCTCGTGCGCAAGCTCGCCCAGCACGGCTTCTACAACGACGTGAACAGGCAGCTGGAGTATGCCGACAAGGTTTTCCACTTCACGAACAACATCACCAACGCCTCCGGCAAGTACGGCACTCTCTACGCAGTGGAGGAGGGCAACGTGGGTCTCGTGACCCGTCTTGACCGCGAGAGCGCAAGGCAGGCGCAGACGCAGGTCGGACACGAGTGGCTTCAGGTAGACCTCGGTCTCGGAATGCCTGTGGGTCTCCATCACTATCAGGCGGTGGGCGACCAGAGCGAAATCGCCGGGGCGGCATCCGCAGACCTTACCTGCGCGGTGAAGGACTACTACGGCTTCAGCCTTGACGTGGCCTTCGTGGTGGCCTACAACAACGACATGGAGGGCAACCCGAACCCAATCATAAAGGCGACTATCGACAAGGGCACAAGTTACGCGACCCCTGTGACCGTCGTGGGAACGGTGAGCACGAAGGCGGAAACTACTGTGCAGCCTTAATTCATAAAGGGAAGACACCTCTTTTCTCTTTCAGCCGCAGGGGGCGGGGCTTGTCCCCGTCCCCTGCCTTTTTATATAATCATAAAAGTGAGATGAAATGTACAGATTAAGGGAAATACGCGAGGCGTGGCGGGGGCTCGTCGGCTGGGACAGGGACGCCGCGCTTCCGGAGGACGTGGCCGTGACGCTCGGGGGGAGCGAGAGCGGACTCTACTACAACGGGGCGCACCCGCTGGTGACTACCGCGAACGTGGAGGCGGTTATGCCGGAGAACTACGGCGGGGGCTACCCGGCGTTCAACCCGATACGCACCTACGAGCGTGGCGACATGGTGACTTACGAGGGGGCGGTGTGGTGCGCCCTCGCCCGTCAGAGGGGCGTGGAGCCGGGCACGGGGGCGGACTTCAGCGACGACTTCAGCGACGACTTCGCGAAGGGGTGGATGAGGTACTCGCCCGTGTCCGCCTACATGAGCAGGCTTGTGGATGACGGCATCGCGAAGGTGGTGACGACGTTCATAGAGCGCAAGAAGCTGGCGCGGGAGACTCGCTCGCTGGTGAGCCGGAGGACGCTCTTCGACGGGGCGGGGCGCATGGCCAACAGCACGGACAACGACGGCCGCCTCGTCGGGATAGAGGTGCTTCCGGTGCGCGCCATGGGCGTGACCACGAAGATTGAGCGGATAGGGCTTCAGTTCACCAAGTCGGCGGACATCACCATAAGGATATACCACTCGTCGCAGGTCCGTCCGGTGTACGAGAGGACGCTTCACTATGACGGGAACGGCTCGTTCCGTTGGTTCGCGCTCGATGACGTGTACCTGCCCTATATCGGGGAGACGAACGCGGGCGGCTCGTGGTACGTGACCTACCGTCAGGACGAATTGCCGCTGGGATGCTACGGGATAAACGTGAGCAAGGACTGGAGCAGGGAGCCGTGCGGGACGTGCAACGTGGGTTCGGTGCAGGCGTGGCGCGAGGTGACGCGGTATGCCGCCTATTCGCCGTTCTTTGTCGAGGGGTCGGAACTGAACGACGACAACGGCATCTGGGACGTGGCGCGGAACACCTACACGAACACGCTGAACTACGGAATCAACCTTGAGGTTTCGGTGGGGTGCGACCTCACGGACGTTCTTGTCAGCCAGAGGGAGATGTTCGCGTCCGTGCTTCAGAAGCAGGTGGCGGCGGACGTGCTCGCGCTGCTGATGAACAACCCGAACGTGCGGGTGAACCGCAACCAGACGAACGCCTCGCGGCTCGACCTCGCGTATGACCTCAACGGGCAGGACGGCCACGGGGGGCTCGGGCGTGACCTGCGGAGGGCGTACGACGCGCTGGAGGTGGAGACGAAGGGGCTTGACCGCGTGTGCCTGTGCAACCGCACGGGAGGCGTGAGATACGGGAGCGTGTAGCCATGGACGTGACGGCGCGGCTTGAGGACATGGCCTCGTCCCTCGCGGGGCTGGAGAACGCGATTCCGGACTGGGTGCGGGACGAGTGCGAGGACGCCGCCGACGAGATAGCGCAGCTCAACCGCGACCGCCTCATGTCGGGGAAGGCGCCGGACGGGAGCGCCATAACCCCGTTCTACACGCCCTATACCCTGTCATACAAGCGGAGGAGAGGCGGCATCACGGACAGGGTGACGCTGTACGACTACGGGGAGTTCCACGCGAGCCTGCGGGTGGTGTTCGGCGGCGAGGAGTTCCGCGTGGAGAGCACTGACGGGGACGCGGAGAAGGTGGACTACCTGCTCTCGCACTACCTCGGGGAGGTGCTGGGGTTCAGCGAGGACGACCTTGAATATATCGCGGCGTTCATAGTGGCCGAGCCCGTGTCGAAGAGACTTTATGACTTTGTAAAGCAGTGATTATCATGGATAGAATACCATTGAAGACGCACCCGTACCTTTTCGACAAGGCGGTGCAGAACATACAGAAGGCCTTGGGGGCGAACCTCGGCTGGCTTGACCACGCCTTCGGGCTCGCGGAGCGCATCACGCGGGTGATTGACGGGAAGAAGTATATCCTGCCCAATCTGTGGGTGGGCGGCGACGAATACATTGACCTGCTGCCCGACCGGATGAGGGGGAGCTTTTCCTTCTGCTGTCTTGACGAGCCGCAGAAGTGCACGGACGGGCGGATGAGGGCCCGCGTGCAGGTGATAGTGTGGTGGGACACGCGGAAGGTGGACGCGGAACTGCGCGACACGGAGCGCGTGAAGTCGCAGGTGCTGGACGCGCTCTCGCACGTTTCGGGCGCGGAGGTCGTCGAGATTTACGACCGCCCCGCGAGCGTGTACAAGGGGTTCACGTTCGACGAGACGGCATCGTATGCGCTGATGCATCCCTTCGCGGGCATCCGCGTGGGCGTGGACGTGTACGTCGAGCCGGACTGCAACCCCTATGTGTAGAGGGAGGATGAATGTTTGTAAAATATGGGGGATTCGGGGCGGTTTTCGGTTCTAAATCCCCTATATTTGTGAAAAATAAAAGGTTATGGGAGAAAGACTGAGGAAATATGCGTCGAACGCGCTGCGGTGTGCGGTGCTGCTTGCCGTGCTGGCGGTTTTCGCGGGGTTCTCGCCCCTTTTCGTGACGCTGTGGCACAAGTGTATCATCACGGGGGCGTTCGCGTCCTACGCGCTCGTTCTGCTTGCCAAATGGGGCGTGGTCGAATGGTTGCAGGTGCACGGATGTCGCGTTGTGGCGGAGATGGCCTCGTGCGGCTTCTGTATGTCGTGGTGGGCGTGCGTGCTCTTCTGCGGCGTCGGGTGGCTGATGACGGGTTCCGTGGCCTGGGCTCCTGCCGCCTTCGTGGCGACTATGGTTTGTAGGGTGATTAAGTGACTTGGCTATGGAGATAGAGGTGAACGGGCACAGAGTTGTGCTATACGACGCGCCGGACGAGATGCCGGTGACGCGCTTTCACAAGTTCAGCAAGTATATGCTGATAGATTCGGGTCTGGGCGGGGACATGGCCTCCGTGGACAGGCGCATAGGGCGGCTCATCGAGCTGAACACGCGGGGCGAGCGCGACGACCTCGACACCGAGCTGCGCAACCTGCGTCAGTCGATAGCCCTGTCGATGGACGGGTTCGACGGCCGGAGCCTCGCGCTCGCGGTGCTGGTGCGGTCGGTGGACGGGAAGCCGCGTGACGACCTTTCGGAGGAGGGGCTGCGGAGGACGGCGGAGATGTTCTCGGAGGTTCGCGTGGACAGGCTGACGGGGTGGCTCGTCGGCGTGAAAAAAAAAATAGACGCGGAACTGACGGCGTATTTCCCGCAGGTGTTCGGGGGCAGCGCGGACGCGGAGTATGAATCGCTGATGCGGAGGCGGTGCAACGCGATACTCGACGGGATAATCGAGGGGCGCGACACCTCGGAGGAGGTGAGGCGGATTGAGGGGGAGATGTGGCTCTTCGACGAGGTGCGCAGCTGGTGGAACGGGGAGTTCGAGGTGCGGTTTGACAGACAGTATGAGGACATGTGCCTCTACATTTCGGGGGAGCTGCACGCGGACGCGAAGCGGATGACGGTGACGGAATACTACTCGGCGTATGAGCTGCTGGAGAAAAGGGGCAAGGAGATGAAGAAGTTGAGGACAAGAACAAGGAAACGGTGATATGGAGAGCATCAAGTACAGTGACCTCGTCATAGACGACGGGGCTATACAGAAACTCATCGGGGAACTCGGCACGCTGCGTCAGACCTACGAGCGGGACGTGCAGGCCATAGTGGCGGCGTGCCAGCAGATGAAGGCGGCGATAAACGGCCTCGGCTCCGGCTCCGGAGGGGGTGCGGGGAAGGCTCTCGCGCAGCAGATGGGTGAGATTGACAGGCTGAAGGCGAAGTATGACGAGCTGAAGCGCCGGTACGAACAGAACGACCTTGCAATAGAGCAATACAAGGCGCGGATTGCGGAGTTGCGTCAAGAGATGAAGGCTGAGGCGAAGGCGCAGCTGGAGACCACGGCCGCCACGAGGCAGGCGGAGGAGAGCTACAACCGCCTCGCCGCCCTCTACACGAGGCTGAAGATTGAGCTGAACAAGTACTCGCAGGAGGAGATAAGCAACAACAGGGTGCTGCTCGACAAGCAGAAGCAGGCGGAGGCGACGATGGAGAAGATGAAGGCGTTGCAGGCCGCGACGGGGCGGCACACGCTGGACGTGGGCAACTACTCGAAGGCTCTGAACGGCCTTGGCTTGGCCACGCAGCAGATAGTGCGGGAGGCTCCGTCATTGGCGATGTCGTTCAACCAGTTCTTCCTCGCCATTTCCAACAACCTGCCGATATTCACCGACGCGTTCAAGCGCGTGAAGGAGGAGATGGGAAGCACGAAGACTGCGCTGATGCAGACGTTCCAGTCTCTCGTCAGTTGGCAGACGATGATGGTTGTGGGCATCACCGTGCTCTCGAAATATGGCAACGAGATAATAGATTTCGTGAAGTCCCTGAACACGGCAAAGGTCGCGCAGGAGCGGCTTGTACGGACGGAGGCCATGGTCGCGGAGCAAAGGGCGAAGATTGCGGGCGACATTGCCAAGAGCTATTCGGAGCAGATAGCGGAGTTGCGGGTTTACATATCCGTGGCCGGAAACGCCGAAAGCACGCAGCAGTCGCAGGCGGCCGCCCTTGCCCTCGTGAACAAGCAGTGGAAGGAGCAGATTGAATATCTTGGCATGACGATAACCACGACCGAGGACTTGCTGGCCAACAAGGAGGCTCTCCTCCGCCTTCTCGTGGAGCAGGCGGAGGTGCAGGGCAAGCTCAATTCCATCACCAGACTGTCGGGGGAGATAGCCGAGCGGGAATCCGGCGCGGAGCGGGTGAAGCTTGTGGGGGAACTTGGCAAGGCGCAGCAGGAATATGACAAGTTTGTTGAGAAGCTGGGGAAGAGTGGTTCAGCCGCGCCCGGAGCGGCTTTTGACAAGTTGTTCAGGCTTAAAAAGATACAGGAGGCGACGGACGCATTGGCCGATTTCGATGCGGAGACGAAGTCCATGAAGGTGACGCTTGAAGAGATGATGAGGAACGCCGATGCGTTAGACCTGTCGAAGATATTCGGCTCGGGCGGCGGTGGCGGCGGAAAGGACGTGCGCAACCGCGACTTGGAGTTTATCCGCGCCGCGCAGGACGCGGCTCTGGAGGCGTCGCAGGAGAGCATCTTCAAGGAGACGGAGACAATCCGGCTGGAGTACACGCGCAGGATTGAGGACCTGCGCACCTACCTCGCGGAGCAGAGGGCGTTGAAGGAGGACGAGCGGGAGATAACCCTCGCGGGGGAGCAGGCGATACTGAATCAGATAAAGTCGCTCAACCTCATAATGGACAAGGAGATTGCGGATGCGTGGTTCGAGATGCTGGACTCGCAGGTGGGCGACCTTACGCGGACGCTCGACGCGGAGACCAACGCGTTCGCGAAGGCTCTCGACGACATGGACAAGAAGGCGTTGAAGTCGTCGCTCGGCAAGACGGCATGGGGGGACAAGACCGCCGAGAAGAGATTGCAGCAGCGGTATCAGCAGAGGCGGAGCGAGATAAGGCTTGAGACCTACGGCGACAAGGACGCGCAGACCTCGCAGCTGCGCGGTGCGGAGATTGAGTACAAGGAGGGATTGCTTGAGATATGGCAGAGGGACGCGACGAAGACCACTTGGGAGGTGGAGACCCTGCGGAACGAGATTGCGCTGCTGAAGAAGGAGGCCTCGGAGGACGAGGAGGAGACTTGGTTCGAGAAACTGGAGAAGAAACTTGAGGACAAGTTAGGAAAGAAGGGGCTGACCAAGATTACCAAGGCCGTCACGCAGACTGTGAACTATGTCTTCGAGCAGTTTCAGGCGATTGCGCAGGCTCGCGTGGAGCTGGCGGACACCATGGTGGAGCAGTCGGAGAGGGAGCTTGACGCGGCGAAGTCCACTTTAGACCAGGAGATTGAGGCGCGGAACAACGGCTACGCGAACAACGTGGCCTTGGCGCAGCAGGAGTATCTGGAGAAGCAGCGGATAAACGAGCAGGCGTTGGCGGAGCAGGAGGCGGCGACGGAGGCGCAGGAGAAGCTGAACACGGTGCAGCAGGTGATGAGCCTAATCACGGCATCGGCCAACATATTCAGTTCGCTCGCAACAATACCTTTCGGTGCGGGTATTCCGATTGCGATAGGGCTTATAGCGACGATGTTCGGGGCGTTCGCGGCGGCGAAGATACAGGCTGCGCAGGTGACGGCGCAGACATACGGGCAGGGCGGCACGGAGCTGCTCTCGGGCGGCTCGCACCAGTCGGGCAGGGACATACCGCTGGGCACGATGCCGGACGGGCGCGAGAGGCGGGCAGAGGGCGGGGAGTACCTCGCCATAATAAACAAGAGGAGTTCGCGCAAGTACGGAAGCCTCGTTCCCGCCGTGGTGGACGCGCTCAACGCGGGCGTGTTCGAGCAGAAGTACGGCAACGCCTTCCGTGGCGACGGCGGCTTGGAGATAAGCGTGGACGGCTCCACGGACGCGATAGAGCGTTTCCACGACGACATGAAGAAGGCCATGGGCAGGAGCACGGAGACGCGGCTTGCGGACGGCACGCGGGTCGTGACATACGGGCACACACGCAAGATAATAAGGTCATAAGATATGAAGGAGGAAATAACGTTTACAATGGGTCTGAGGGGCGGCACGTTCAGAGAGTGTCACCCCCGCTATTCGGAACTTTCGGTTGAGTACAGCCGCGAAGATGGCGAGATGGCTTTTGGGCAGAAACTTTCGGGTACGCTGAAGTTCATCGACACGGACTACGACTGGATAATGTCGCAGGATAGGGGTGTTGAGATACTTGTGCGTCTGAATAGAAGTGGCATTGAGTTTTTCGGTAAGTTTGTCATCACGGACTGCGAGATAGACGAGGACAACAGGAAGATTGAGGTGGAGCTGGAGGCGGACGACGCCTATTCGTGGCTGAAGGCGCATCTTGACGACACCTTCAACCTCGTGGGGCTCGCGCCGAGGAACGAGGTGATAGAGTACCGCAGGCGCGGGTGCTGGCAGTACTACAGGCAGGGGGACAAGAAGCTCACTGCGATAATGGGCGGCGACTACTTCGAGATGGACGCGACGCAGACGGCGAGCCACTCCGACTTGGTGAGCAAGTATTATTTCAATATCGTTGATGGAGAATGCAGTATATCTACGGGATACAGCGGCGATGTGCCCGATAATTATAAGGAACTTAACGGGAAGATATTCAAGGGCACAGCCTCCGGTTATCTATATGCCGATGGACTTGCCAATTGGCGTATTCATGTCAGTCTGGGCGGAACTTATGGGATAGGGGATATGATTTTGCAGAATAAGGTAAACTCTGTTTGGACGGAAATAAAATCCACTGTCTATAACATCAGTCCACTGTCTATAACCGTAAAGTTGCAGGACAGTTCGGGGATGATAATCTACACTTATGGGGATGGCACGGATACATATTTCACGGGTATGTACAGCCGAATCGTGCACAACAATGCAGCCTTTTCGCCCAAATACGACCTGCCCACGGAGGACATAGTGGCGAGGACGCTGAACTACAACTACGTGAGCGTCCCCTCCGCGTCAATGGTCGGGCTTGTCGGCACGAACGAGTACAGCGCGTCGCCCACGGAGTGGGGGCTCGCGCCTGACAACGTGAACTACTACAAGAAGTATGTATTCCCGCCCTCGGCGGGCATCACCGCTCCGCTCTATCCGGTGGGCAAGACCACATGGGGCGAGTACTCGTGGTGGGCATACTTCAACTTCAGTCAGAGCATCTTCGACCATGTGTACTGGGACACGGTGCAGCTGAGGGACGCTTACCCGCTTGATGCGGTGCTTTCGGTACTTCTGGGCGCGATATTCAAAGACAGCGGTTATACAATATCTTTCGAGGCGTCAAACGCTTACAGCGAATTTTTCTACGGGGCTAACACGGGCAACGTGGAGGCACCGCCACACCTATATATCACGCCCAAGACGAACGTATTGTCGTCAAACTACTCACAAAAGGCACAAAAGGGGGACATAACCATAGCGCAGGTGTTGGATATGTTGCGTGACATATTCCGATGCTATTGGTTCATCGAAAGGCAGTCTGACGGGACTTATAGGCTACGAATAGAGCAGATATTTTGGTTTTATAACGGGGGTTCGTATGGGAGCGGGAGCCCGTATGACATACGGAACGCGAAAGACCCACGTACTGGGAAGAAGTGGGAGTTCGGGCAATCGAAATTTAAGTTCGACATTTCGGAACTTTACAAGCGTTACGAGTTCGGGTGGCAGGACGAGAGCACGGACTGGTTCGACGGGGACGCGGTGACGTGCCTCGCCAAGTACGTGAACGAGAGCGCGACGAACAAGGTGAAGATTGAGGCGTTCACCTCCGACCTCGACTATATGCTGCTCTCGCCGGAGGACTTCGGCAAGGACGGCTTCGCGCTGCTGGGGGCGGGGCAGGAGTACCTGCACGGCTATGGCTATCCCGTCCGTCAGACGCTGAAGGGGCAGCAGGAGACCGCCAGGTTCCTCCTGCGCTATCCGGCCGACGAGGCCACGGACGTGCAGCTGCACGTCACGCCGAGATACGTGTGCTATCTTCAGTGCTACGACGCGTCGGGGACGCTGCTCTCGTCGTCGCTGCCCACGCCCCCGACGACGGCGGGGTACAGGTACACGATGCCGGGGGGCACGGCGTACGTCTCCTACAAGCTGTCCGCCACGACCGCCACGACCGCCACGGTGGAGATATACCTCACCTCGTGGCTCGACCGCGTGGAGATTCCTTCGTCAGCGGACGATGTCGCCCCGCAGAATTACCGCCTCGCGTTCCACTACATAGAGAGGGCGTGGTATGTTGCGGACTACCCGTGTCGCAACATAGCCTTCGGTGACGGGGAGAGCCGGAAGACATACGACGTGGAGAGTTCCTATCCGGTGAAGAAGTCAATGGAGCAGGAGGTGTCATTGCCGTGGGAGGAGACGTTCGACCCGTACAGGGGTGTCTTATCAACAAAGGGGCGTGCCCTCGTGAACACATATGCCATAAACTTGCTATCTTTGTTTCAGGAACTTACATTGAGATATGGGACAGACACGAAATAACAACCTTTCGCCGCTGCCGTTCTATGGCAGTCTGGCGGAGCAGGAGTGCAGGCTTCCGTGGGCGTTCGGGGACGTGTTCCCGCTGCGCTGCGACGCCCGCCTGCTTCCGTTCGTGGTCATGCGTCCGGCCTCGACCACCCCGCAGGCCGGGGCGGACATAGATGTCGGAGCATATTTCAGCGGCTATCTTGACAACACGGGGGAGGCATTCGAGCCGGGCGGCTACACGGCCTCGGGGGTGAACGACTATGATACGTTAGACGGGACCACCACGCAATACTGGGTGAGTGGCCTGCCCGCCCCCGTGGCCGGGCTGGGCGTGGAAACGGTGAACGTGGTATGTCGGGATGATGACGGGGCGGTGCTCGCCGCCTTTACGCCGAACGTGGCGGGCAGTCCGTACACGGGTGTAATCAACGTTCCGGCGGGCACCACGCGGATGTACATGCAGGCTTATCTGGAGGGGGAGGAGACCGCCACCCTCCATGAGGTCGGGCGCGTAGTCACGCCCGTCGGCGGCGTCAAGGTGCTGTCGCCGGACGGGGCGGACGCCGAGGACATATCCTCCGTGATGGCCTCCGTCCTTCACGTGGAGAATGTAGGCGACGTGGACATTATATGGTACGACGGGGGAACTCCAGTGCTGACCTGTCCTTACGGCACATATTATCTGAAACTCACGGACGCGAACAATTATTCCCTGTATTCGGAGATGTTCACCTACGGGGCTGTTCCCGCGTTGTGCATGGAATGGAACGACGTTTCGGACTTGCTGCTTCCGGACGGGAAGATACCATATTCGGAGGGTTACGTGAACCGCGTGTGGCTGAACACGGCGGTCGGCCGTCCGGAGTACGAGATTGAGAAGGAGGGGGACGAGCGTGACGGGTATTTCTTCATGGAGAAGGGCACGTCGCGCAAGTCGTACAGGTTCACCTTTTATGCCCCGGAGTACCTCTGTGACGCGCTGCGGCTCGTTCCGGTGTCCGACATAGTGAAGATATGGGACACGTCGAGGGGCGCGGAGATTGAGTATGACGCGGACGACGCGGACATCGAGGTGGAGTGGCTGGAGCAGGGGAACTACGCATCCGTGACGGTGACGTTCCGCACGGACACGGTGGTGAAGAACTTGGGAAAAATCATTAAATGACGAGGATATGGAATGGTTTGATAAGTTGTGGGCTTGGCTCACTGGATTCGGTGCAGACAAGTACATGCACTTCATAGCCGGAGGGACGGTTGTCGGCCTTGCGGCTCTGTGGGGGCTTGCCGCGCCCTGCGCGTGGATTTTCGGGGTTGTCGCGGGCTTGGTGAAGGAGGTCGTGGACTATTGCCGCCACGGCGCGTTCGACCCGCTTGACTGGGCGGCGACCTGCTTCGGTGCGCTTGCGGTGCAGGCGTGCGTATGGTTGTATCTTTTAATGTGGTAACGAGATGAACTACGGGGAACTGAAGAGGAACATTGCCGACGTGGTGAAGCCTAACGGCAATCAGGAGATAACGGGGCAGATAATGCAGGACGCCTTGTTTGCTCTGATAGAGAACTTGGGGGACGGGTGGCAGTTCGGGGGCGCGGTGCGTCCGTCCGACACGCCCGCGCTTGGGGTTGATGTCCGCGCCTTCTATCTTGCGGTGGAGCGCGGGGCTTACGCGGATTTCGGGGGCGTTGAGGTCGAGGAACTTTCCGTGATAACCTATGATGACGGGTGGCATCTGCTGCCGCTGGGCGTGGCGTTCGGGAAGGACACGGAGGCGGAGATTGACGCGAAGCTCGACAAGGCGGCGTTCCTCACTGACGCGGAGGTGAATGACATTTGGGACAACAACTAAAATGCGGATGATATGGCATACAAGTATTTGAATGACGAGGGGCTGAAAGCCCTCGTGAAGAAGATAAAGTCCTATGTTTCGGGGCTTCTGCCCACGCGGAAGGTGACATGGGCTGAACTGAAGGCGCTGCGTGACGGGGGCAAGTTGACTGCGGGCAGGAAGTATCGTATAACGGACTTCGTGACGACCTCGGCGCAGGCTGAGACGCGGAGCGCGGGGCACGCCTTTGACGTGATAGTCACCGCCGATGATGAGAAAACACTGAACGAGAACGCTCACGCGGCAATCCATTCGGGGGACACCTACTTCGGTGATTGTAAACTGAACGCATGGGAACTGAAGTATAGCCTCGACAACGACGTGGAGCGTTTCGCGTGGGCTGATGCAACTAACGGAAAGGGCGTGGTCTGGTGGATGAGGGACGAGTGGGACAACGAGTGCTTCTATGACTTCAAGAACATACAGTACAAGCGGTACAAGGTCACGAGCACACAGGACAACACTGCCTACTTTGAGGGTCGCTTTGTTGGATATGAGGGGGAAATGAAAGGGGTTGAAATAGGGAATACGGACTTGTTCGTATGGGCTTACACTTTCTCTCACAAGTCAAATTGGAGTGCTATTGAAGGGGAAATTAAGGACATATCCCTCACGCCTTTTGCATTTGACTTGGGGACATATTCAGAGAAAGGGGGTGTAACGGGCAACATAATAAATCCTACGCATACATTTTTCAAGGTTGATGATGCGGCGGAGACGAAAGTTGCGAGCCTTAATAATATCGTGGTCGAGGAGGATTTCGGCCACAGATACCGCCCTACCGGAGGCATCTTCATTGATAATGAATGCTCAAATATCACTATAGGTGCTGGATGCTCGGGAATAAGGATAGGTTATGACTGTATAAATATCCTTTGCGGCAACAACTGCTCCTCTTGGACTTGCGGCAACAACTGCTACTCTTGGTCTTGCGGCAACTACTGCCACTCTTGGACTTGCGGCAACAACTGCTCCTCTTGGACTTGCGGCAACAACTGCTACTCTTGGACTTGCGGCAACAACTGCCACTCTTGGTCTTGCGGCAACTACTGCTACTATTGGTCTTGCAGCAACTACTGCCACTCTTGGACTTGCGGCAACAACTGCTACTATTGGTCTTGCGGCAACAACTGCTACTCTTGGTCTTGCGGCAACTACTGCCACTCTTGGTCTTGCGGCAACAACTGCTACTATTGGTCTTGCGGCAACTACTGCTACTCTTGGACTTGTGGCAACTACTGCTCCTCTTGGACTTGCGGCAACGACTGCTCCTCTTGGACTTGCGGCAACTACTGCTCCTCTTGGTCTTGCGGCAACTACTGCTACTATTGGTCTTGCGGCAACAACTGCTCCTATTGGTCTTGCGGCAACGACTGCTCCTCTTGGTCTTGCGGCAACTACTGCTACTCTTGGACTTGCGGCAACAAGGTATCGGGCACGGAGGTATTGCAGGACTTTGTTTCATACTTCCGTCTTGAGAGCGGTGTGAACAACATAACGATAAAGTCGAGCGGTACTCCTACAGGTTCAAAGCCGCTGAAGAACTTTGTCGTGAAGGCGGGAGTAAAGGGCGCGACAAGCACGCTTGCAATCGTGATAGACGCGGCTTCATTCCCACTCGGCTCGGACTACGAGTGGATTATAGCGAAGAACAGCAAGGGGGAGATAAAGCAGTACTGCGAGGCTGACTTGATTAACTAAAAACAACAACGAATATGGAAAAAAGATTTACGATAGGGAGCAGGGCATTCTTTGAGGGGATGCCCGACTTTCAGAGCAAGGACAGGGACATTCTCGTCTATACCGACACGCCCAACGGGTTCACGAACTACAGGCAATCCTCGATGAGCGGGCGGTGCACGATTGAGTGGGTGGTAAAGCCGAAGGTGGATTTCATTAAGTACGCTTTAAGAGACAGGGCTGACGGCTTGGAGTTCGGAAAGTTCCTCGTTCCGGAGTTCGCTGAAGAAATCGGCTTGACTATTGACGACCTCAAGAAACTGTATGCACACTTTGAGGACAGGATTGACGGTAAGCATTTCTATCAAGTGGCTATATATCAAGCCTATGCGGAAAACGGGGCGTTCACATTGACGGACGAGCAAAGGTGGATAGCCTATGAAATCTACAAGAACTCAAGACCGAAGTTCTTTGAGGAAAGGGGCAAGTTCAACGAAACAAAAGGGGAATAGATATGGGACAGATTACACAGGTGAATCCGGAGGCTCTGAACGTGGCCTCACAGATGATATTGAAGGAAATAGACCTCACAGGCACGGATGCCGAAAGGAAGGCCAAACTCGACCAATTCGAGGCTGATTGGAAGGCACTTACAGGTAGTGATACTTTGGAGGGGGCGCGGTTTGTGGGAATGCTAAATCCAACCAAATCCAGTACTACTTACTGTGCATTGTCTTATTCCACAGGCTTTAGTAGATATGAAGGAATTTCATCAGATGCAGATGATGTACCATATAAAGTTTTAGTAAATATCGATGATGGTTCCCTCACCATCACCCCGCTCTTCCAGCATCTTGAAGCAGTTGTCTTAAGAATATCTGACGGCGATTCTAATGCCGATACGGTAAATGCGGCAAATAAAACATCTATTGAAAACTACGTCGCAAACTTGCAATCTCTCGGAGTTTCGATAGAAGATACACCTTGTCATTTTAGATTACTAAAATACAAAAATGGGAACTATACGAATTATGCAGTAAATGTAGGTATACTGAAACTTACAGAAAAGTACGGCCAGTATGACTTCTGGATTGATGGTGTTAAGGGTAGTGTTGATTATGATACTGGAAAAGTGACTATCTCATTCAATCTAAATACCATTCTCAAAGCCATAAGACATGGCTTCGAAGCGATAACCATCTACACCGACAATACCGATGAGCATATGCAGGCAAACCTCGACAACATTGCCGCTTATAAGGCTAACTTGCAGGCGTTGAGGGTTGATGTGACGAAGGGATTTTTAATTCCAGTTTATATAGACGGAAATGGTTTGGGATTTCTTTGTAAACCGGGAGATGTCATTTGCTATATGGGAGTTATGAATTATTATGGTTCATCTTCTTTTGGCATAAGTATCGACGCGATGGGTACGTATTATTCATATAAATTACAAACAGAAACCAATAATTCCCTCACCACCACCTCCAAGCAGATTGTAGGTGCGATAAACGAGGTGAATGCTCTTGCCAAGGGCGTGAAGGCACTCGGGGCGATAGAGCTGAAGGCTGAAGACAAGGCGGCTAACAAGACCGCCCTCGCGGCTTTCCTCAAAATCCTCACGGACGCGGGAATAGACACCTCCAACGGCTACTCCACGCCGATACGCATCACGGGCAACTCGCAGGAATACTTCGGCACTCTCAACATAGGCACGGGGACGCTTCTTTCGGGAGTGGTCACTGACATAAACGAAAGCCATCACTATCCGTGCAACGTGAACATAACGGACGGGGAACTCACGTTCAGCGAAACGAACTACTTTCTCGAAAAGACCTCAAACGAGGTCGTGGAGATGCTTGACGCAATCAAGTATTCCCATACCCCCGTGCCTTTCACGGAGACCACCCTCTCGAACAAGGCGCAACTGGAGGTGTTCCTCTCAAAAGTTCCGGACGCGCAGGTGATGCACTGCACCTACAAGGGCGTCTATGCCGGAACGCTCCACAAGATTAACGGGGACTGGTTCGGGTTGCTCGTCAAGAATACCAACGACTATGCCGACAACCTCAACGTCAAGTTGCAGGCGGACGGCACTCTGATTGAGGGCACGACCTCTGTTCAGTCAATCAACGAGCAGTTGGACGCTATAAACGGGGAGGTGAAGTGACATGGGAACGACTGAAGACAAGCTCAACGCGATAGCCTCCTCAAAGGCGGCTATCAAGGCGGCTATACAGGCAAAGGGCGTTTCCTGCGATGACGTGCTCTCGGGGTATGCCGCGCGGATAAAGTCCATTCAGACTGCCACGGTACTCCCCAACGGGACAAAGTTCCGGAGCAGCACTGCGACCCATTTCCCGACATTGAAGTTTGAGGGGCTTACAAATTGCGCGTCAATGTTTTATGATTGTCAGGACTTGATTGACATTGAGGGCATTGACAACACTGCGAACGTCACGGATATGAGCAATATGTTCTACAGTGACATTGCTCTCGTTTCTGTTCCGGAAATGAACACGGCGAAGGTCACTAACGTCCTCAATATGTGCTACGGGTGCGCTGCGCTGGTGAATGTCCCCGTGAGTGGCTCTCTTGACTTTGGGGCGGTGACGAACGCCAATAATGCCTTCACGGGATGCAAGGCTTTGTCCTACGCACGGATAGACAACGTGGGCTGCGACCTCAACCTTACGGACTGCCCGCTTGACGCGGATTCGCTCGACTACGTCCTCTCGCATCTGAAGGAGGTGACGGGAAAGACGTTGACGCTCGGGGAGACGAACCTCGCGAAAGTGACGGAGGCGCAGAAAACGGCTGCGACCGCGAAGGGCTGGACTTTGGCATAGGAGGAAGGCTATGGACTGGGGGCAGATAATGTCGATAATGGGGGGCTTCATAGGGGGCGGTGGCTTGACCGCCCTCTTTACCCTCAAGTTCAGCCGCAAGAAGGCGGGGGCGGACGCGGACAACGCGGCTATAACCGCGCTGAACAACGCGATAACGACTATGACGGGAATTGACAGCAGCAAGGACGATGAGATTGCCGACTTGAAGGCAGAGAATACCGAACTGCGGCAACAGATAGGCAAGTTGCAGGCGCACCTCGCGGACAAGCGGTGTGAGTGCACCACAAAGGGCTACTATATGTGCGTGCATCAAGGCTGCTCCCTGCGGAGACCCGCGCTCGGACGCGGCAAGACCTTTTTTGACGAACACAAGGACGAGGTGGATTTCGGGGCGGACTTCTACACAGTCGAAGAGCTGATGCGGGCTTACAAGGCACAGGAGGCGGACAGGATTAAAATGATAGGATATGAAGATGCAGCTGAAGCGAATCGCGAAACGCGATAACTACACAATAGGGAGACTCTATATTGACGGGGAGTATTTCTGCGACACGCTTGAAGACAAGGTGCGTGACTTGACAAAGGAAGCAAAGGTGTACGGAAAGACGGCCATACCGGAGGGGACTTATGAAGTGACATTGCGCGTTCAATCACCGCGTTTCAGTCAGAAAAGGCAGTACGATTTCTGCAAGGGATATTTGCCGAGGCTGCTGAACGTGCCTCAATTCGAGGGAGTCCTGATACACGTGGGCAACACGGCCTCCGATACTGACGGGTGCATACTTGTCGGGAAAAACAAGATGCGAGGGATGGTGACGGAGAGCACGGACACGTTCAGAAGGCTATATGACAGGCTTTCGCTCTGTTCCGGAAAGATAACGATAGAGGTGAAATAGCGGTATTCCGCGGCCGCTCCAAAGCGCGGGAATATTGTGGTTCATAATTGATTGGTTATTAGCGTGAAGTTCCGTGTCGTGATGATACGGAACTTTTGCTATATTTGCGGGACGATTCTTTTTCATTATAGTTAGGGCTTATACACGGATGCTCCGGTGCTGTGAAGTACCGGAGTTTTATTATATTTGCAGAAAATCAGTTCAACATGAGGGAGATGATTCAACTATTGCTGTGGCTGTGGCAGATGCCGCAGAACTTGCTGGGCGAAATCCTCGCGTTCTGTTACGGGGGGAGCACGTCCTTTTGCCGCACGGGGAAATATAACCGCGTGGCGGTGGTGTCCTCGGACAGGATGCGCGGGGGCATATCGCTCGGAAACGTGATAATCCTGCCGGAATATTTTTCCGGAAAGACGCTGAGGCACGAGCTGGGGCATTGCAGGCAGTCGCTTTATCTGGGGTGGCTGTATCTTGTAGTCATTGGTTTGCCGTCCATAGTCCACGCGGCTCTGCACAGGAAAGGGGACTATTACCATTTCTGGACTGAGCGACTTGCAAATAAATTGGGTGGTATCACCGACATAAAATAGAATATTATGGGTAAGATACAGCAGTCTGCTGGTTGTAGATGGGGATATTTGAACCGCCTCGGGGAGAAAATCGTCTTGTAGTACAGTTGTAGTACAATGGAAATTCCGAAATTTTCGTTATGGAAGATTTGACCAAATGCCTTATTTCGGCCGTTGTGGGTGCGGTGCTCGCTCTTGCGGCCTTCCTTTGCGTGGCGAGGTGCACGGGCGGGCACAGGCCGGACTCCGAGCCGGTGGTGATAAGGGACACCACGGTTGTGCACGACACGATACGGATAGACAAGCCCGTTCCGAGGTACATACGCACGACCGACACAATCCGCGTAAAAGTGCCCGTTGCGGAGGTCTTGAGGGACACGGTGTACGTTTCATTGCCCCGCGAGGAGAAGGTGTACGAGGACAGCACTTATCGGGCGCGGGTGAGCGGGTACGAGCCGCGTCTTGATTTTGTCGAGGTGTACCCGCGGACGATAACCATAACGGAGCGGATAACGGAAAGGGCGAGACGGAAGCCGTGGGGGATAGGCGTGAACGTGGGGTATGGGGCAACCCTGAACGATGGGCGCGTCCGCTTTACGCCTTATGTGGGGGTGGGGATTTCTTATAATATATTCACCTTTTAGTTTTTTTTACTACATTTGTATGAAGACATAATTTCATTTAATTATTACTAATGGGCGGGCTGCTGTGAGGCATCCCGCTTTTTTTTGTTAAAAAATAAATATATTTTGCTATTATTAAAAATAATTGTATTTTTGCATAACAAAATCTGAAAAGTATGAGACTGAAAGTAACTGAGGCGATGGGAGCGCGGCAGGCTATGGGATTGCCAGTTCGCATAAGCGAGCTGGCGGAGGCTGTGTATCCGAAGAAGCCGAAGCACAGCCGCGAGCAGCTGATGCGGCGCGTGATAAGGGGAGAGGCGAGCAGCCTCAAGTTCGATGAGCTCGTGCGTCTGAGCCGGAAGCTGGACGTGAGCGTGGACTGGCTTCTTGGAATCGAAGAGAATAATTAACCAATCAACTAAATTATGAACATTAAATTTAGATTGCTTGAGCCGCAGGACATAGATTGCAGGGCGGCTCAAGTGGTGGCAAGGCGGGACGGCACGGTGAGCGCGTGCATCCTGTTGTACAAGGACGCGAGGGTAGACCAGAGCATCCTTGACGAGACGTTCGGCATATTCGGCTGGCAGCGTTCGCACCAGCTGATAGGCGAGCGGCTCTACTGCACGGTGTCCGTGAAAGACCCCGACACGGGCGAATGGGTCAGCAAGCAGGATGTGGGAACGGAGAGCAACACGGAGAAGGAGAAGGGGCAGGCGTCCGATTCCTTCAAGCGGGCTTGCTTCAACCTCGGGATAGGGCGCGAGCTGTATTCCGCGCCGCGCATCTGGATAACCCTCAACGAGAAGGAGTATTACACCAACGCTGCGGGCAAGGCGGCGATGTCGCCCTATTGCGGGTTCTCCGTGAAGTCCATCGAATATGACGAGAGGCGCAACGTGAGCGGGCTTGTAATAGTGGATGCACACGGCAACGAGCGTTTCCGTTTCGGGAGCGGGAAGCCGCGTGCAAAGGCGGTCACGGTGGGAAAGAGGCCGTGCACGGACGCTGCCTTCGAGAAGGCAATGGAGCGTCTGAACAAAGGGGAAAAGTCCCTTATAGATAAACTTGAACAGACCTATGCCCTTACTGAAGAGCAGCAGCAGGTGCTGAGTCAGTACAAGTGATGGAGGCCAAGGAAATACGCGACCTCCTCGAGATGACGAAATGCCGCATCGAGGGTCTGATGACCCTTCTGGACGACGGCAAGGTTATCGCGCACGAATATGAGCGCGTCCTGCGTCTTGTCACCAGCCTCCGCAGCTATCTGAACGGGGCGGAGGTTCGGCGATTCTTCGGTGTGGGCGGCGGCGAGGAGCCATCGACATATAAGTTCACGCGCAAGCATAAGGTGGCCACGAAAGATAATCCATCACGGGCGGGGAGGGTTATATACGCCTCCTATTTGGGGTATAAACCCCAACAAGTCGTGGTAAAGTGGGACGACGACGGGGCGACGCAGTGCTTTGACGAGCCGGAAAAGAAACTCATAAACATAGAATAGATATAATAGATATGGATAACACTACAAGGGCGAGGAAACTCGCGAAATGGCTGCGCAGGCAGGAATGGTACAACGCCTATTTCGACAACCTGTGCAGGTGCTACAACGAGCCGCAGGACTATGACTTGGTGCAGTCGTTCTGCGACGGGCACGAGGGGGAGTTCACGGTTGAGCAGGCGTTCAACTGGAAGGGCACGCCGGAGGGACTGAACTTCTGGACGCGGGCGAACGCGGACTTGAAGGCATTTATTAACACAATAACGGATTACGGATTAGATTATGGAAAGGAACATGACGCTCTACGAGCTTGGTGAGCAGGAGAGGAAACTCGAAGAGATGCTCTATGAGACGGGCGGGGAAGTCACGCCCGAGATTGAGGCTCTGATGTCCGACAACGCGGACGACATGGCCGCGAAGGTCGAGGGGTACAACCGGATTATCCGCGAGTACGACAACTTCATTACGGGCTGCGATGAGGAAATAAAGCGGATGACCGCGAAGAAGAGGCAGGCGGACAACGCGAAGAAGCGGATAAAGGAGCATATCCTTGAGATGATGCGGCTGTTCGACTGGAGCAGGCTGAAGGGGGCTGACGGGGGCGTGAGCATATCGCGCTCGTCGAGGCGTTCGCTTGACGTGAACGAGGATGTCTTCCTTTCGAGGTACGACATAGGCGCGAAGGTGGCGGGGCTGGGCTTGCCGTCTTATATCACGCTCGTCCCGAAGATAGACAAGACGGCCTTGGGCAACGCGCTGAAGGGCGCGGAAACGATGCCGGAGGGCGTGGAGTTCGTGGATACCGAATACGTGACTTTGCGATGATGTACGACCTGCACAATCCCCTCGAACGGGCGCGTTTTGAGCGGAGAGCCGCGAAGCTCGCCCGTGGCGGGGGCATCGTGGAACTTGTGGAGAAGACGGGGCGGAGCCGCTCGCAGAACGCTTGGCTGCACCTGACGATAGGGTACTTTGCCGCCGAGTTCGGGCTGGAGCGGGAGTATGTGAAGGAGATGTACTACAAGCGGGCGGCGAACGCGGAACTGTACCTGCGTGAACGGGAGGATGCGCTTTGCGGGTGGGTCGAGTACACGCGGAGTTCGGCGGAACTGACAAAGGAGGAGATGTCGCTTTCTCTTGAGCGCTGGAAGGAGTGGTGCGCACGTGTTGCGGAGTTCCCTTTGCCGGAGCCGGAGGAGGGCGAGTTCCTCGACTGGGTTGAGGTGGAGATTTCGCGGAACGGGGAATTTGTGTAGCGTCCGTTCCTTGGCGGTTTCCGTGGCGTTTCAGCCACTTTTGCCGCAAGAATGATAACTTATATTACCTTAAAATTTTAACGGCTTAAAATTGAAATTATGACAAATCGGGAATGGAATGCGATTAAGGCTCTGTTCGGGTCTGCACCGGAGACGACGATTCTGAACATGAACACGGACGGCTCGTTTGACGGGTTCATTGCCCGCGGAACGGATTTCTCGGACGCGCTGGAGATGGTGCATCCGGCAGCGAGGGACGCGGTGCGGAAGTTCGTGGATTTCGGAGACAGACTTGAAAAGGACGGATTTTTTCTGCGGAAATAGATTTTTTTTCGTATATTTGTAATGCGGTGTCGCGCCCGCGTGGAGATTTAAGGTTGTAAAACCTATTGGCTTGTCTGGTGTGAGAGCGCGACCTCACTCCGGACAAGTTTTTTTGTTGTTATGATAAATCATCCGATTTTTATTATATTTGCATTGTCAAGTAGCGCGGACAACAGAAATTTAAGGTAGCAATACCAAATATCCGGACATTGTCGTGATGCGCTACTCACGATGATGTCCGGATAAATTTTTTTTATTTATGAATTATTCTATTTACATAGACCAGAAATTCGCGGTAGAAAACAACCTTACGACGACGGAAGTGCTGACGCTTTCGGCTTTCCTTTCGCTGATGACGTGGACGCGAAAGGTCGCGAACGAGGGGGTCGTGTGGTACGAATACACAGAACGCAAGATGTGCGATGACTTTCCGCTTTTGTTCGGGTGCGAAAAGCGCGTTTACAAGAACATAAGCGCGTTGGCGGCAAAGGGGTTCGTGCAATTAAGCAGGTTCGGGGGATTGAAACTCGTGCGCTTCACGGAGAAATGCGCCTTTTGGGGCAAAGAAAAGCCGCAGTCCGAAAACGGACTACACAGTCCGAAAACGGACAATGCGTTGTCCCAAAACGGACAATGGAGTCCGAAAACGGACGAGAAAAAGTCCGAAAACGGACTAATACCCCCCACACCCCCTAATAAGGAATATATATTATTAAATAACCAAGAAAATAAGGACAAGAAAACTAATATACCCCCTATAATCCCCCTAAAGGGGGAATCCCCCAAAAAGCCAAAGGCTGATTTCAAGAAACTTGCCGATGACTTCTGCAACACGATTGACGGGGACGACTGGAGGGAACTGATAGCCTACTGGCTCGACTACAAGATTGACATCAAGAAGCCGCTCCGCTGTCAGAAGTCCCTTTCCATGTTCGAGAACAGGTTGAGGCGCGAGAGCGGCAACGACATCGAGGTCGCACGCGGCTTCATCGACAGGGCTGTTTCGCAGGGCTGGCAGGACATTCACCCCGACGCCGGAAAGTCGTATTACGAGCAGAAGAAGGACTACGAGAGGAAGGAGGACGAACGCAAGACCCGCGAATGGAGGGCGCAGGAGGCCGAAAGACGCGCGGAGGCCGAAAGGCAAAGGGCTGAAGACGAGCGCAGGAAACAGGCGGAAAGGGCTGAATACGAGCGGAAATATGCCGAATGGCAGGAACGGGAGCGGCAGAGGCTTGCCGAGGAGGCGCGGAAAAAGGCCGAATATGAACAATATCTGAAGGACAACGATTTACCATTTTAACGATTATGATTATGAAGGCGAGAGACTTGATGATTGGGGACTGGATTCAGGACGGGAACGGCTTCCCGATGCGGATAGTGACGGTGGGCGAGGGCTGGGCGTATGCCGACTTCGAGGGCAACGAGGCCGACCCGTGGGAGTACACTGACCGCGACTTTGCGGACGGCACGGCAAATCCGGTGGAACTGACGGCCGCGATGCTGGAGGCAAACGGATTTGAGAGGGGCGTGCATACCGCCGAATGGGTGCGCTATGCGGATGCCGACTGTCCGGCGATGATAGCCGTCGATGCGTGCGGCACAGCGAGCGTGTACAAGGAGGGCTTCTATTGCAACGGCCGCGCTCGTTATGTTCACGAGTTGCAGCACGCGCTGCGGCTTGCGGGGCTGTCAGAATTTGCGGACAACTTCAAGCTCGAATAGCCATGACGATAAGGGAGGCACTGGAGGACACGCGGACGATAGCCGCGACCTCGCGGGATGAGCTGACGGCCTCGCTGACGGAGTGCGTGAACGAGGCCGTGACGAACTACGGGGGCGATGAGGAAAAGGGGCGCGACAAGACCGTAACGAAGATTTGCGACAGCCTGTATTCCAAGTACGGGGCACTGACCGTCAAGGAGGTCGAGTATGTGATAGACGAGGGCACGAAGGGGACGTACGGGGACAACTTCTCCGTGTCCGTCAAGAATTTCCTGAAGTGGTTGCAGATGTACCTGCTTTCTGACGAGCGGGCGGCGGAGAAGCGCAAATGGGACAGGGAGCACCGGAACATGCGTCTTGACTTTGACGGGACGATAGCGAGGCGGAACGAGGAGAGCATCTGGGTTTTATTGAACAGATACTACGGGCTTGTGAACGGGGGGCACAGGGTCGAGGGCATCCCGTGCAACCTCGCGAGGGCGTATGACTTTCTCCGAGATAAAGGCCTGCGGCTCGCGCCCACGAAGGCGGAGGAACGCCCGCTGATGCTTGCCGCGCTTGAGGAAGCCCGAAAGCCCGTGAAGGCGGACATATGGAACGGCTGGGCTGCGTTTGACGAGACCGTGCGGGCGAAGGCTCTCTGTCTTGAGCCGCTTATAAGGCGCAATCTGCAACAGGTGTATGACATCATAATGCACAAGTAAGCGCGAAATTTTTGCTTGTTGTGCAACTCCTTGAACATGAATTGATTATGGGCGACTTTTCTAAAAATTCCTGAATATGGACTGCATAGACAGAAGAATAAACGAATACATAGGGCACGCTCCGGAGGTGGACGAGGACATTTCCACGAAAGCGGCAAGACGCGCCTATAGGGCGGGCGCAATGGAACAGATAGACATTGACGCGAAAGAGATGAAGGCTCTCAATGAGGAATGGGAGGACAACCTGAAGATACAGCGGGCTATGCTGATAGATAAGGCATGCGGCTTTCTTGAAGAGTTCAACGGGCTGAACTTCCTTGGATTGCCTACTATTGACGTGGAGGGTTTCAGAAAATGGATGGAGGACAACGCATGAGATACGGATTGCCATACAGGGGCAGCAAGTCGAGGATTGCGCCCGAGATAGCGGCGCACCTGCCGTCGGGGGCGGTGTTCTATGACCTGTTCTGCGGGGGATGCGCTGTCACGCACGCGGCCATGCTTTCGGGCAGATGGGAGCGGTTCGTGGTGAACGACCTTCAGGGGGACATGGCGGAGCTGTTCGTGAACGCGGCGAACGGAAAGTACCGGAACGAGGACAGATGGATAAGCCGCGAGGACTTCCTTTCGCAGAAGGACGCGGACGCTTATGTGCGGGTGTGCTGGAGTTTCGGAAACAACGGGAGAAGCTATCTGTACGGGCGCGGGATAGAGCCTTACAAGCGCGCCCTGCACCATGCCGTGGTGTTCGGTGACTTCGCGCCGCTTTCGGAGTTGTGCCCAGAGGTCGTGGACGCCTGCCGTTCCGCGCTCGCGGGGATTGAGGAAAGGAGCGTGAGGCGCGTTGAGATAGGGAGTGCCGTGGTGCGGTGGCTGAAGGCGAACGGAACTCCGGAGATGGTGCTAAACAACCCGCTCTACAGGTCGAGCAAGTTCAAGGGCGGGCGCGTGGACTTCTTGGAAAGTCTGGAAAGTCTGGAAAGGCTGGAAAGGCTGCAAAGTCTGGAAAGTCTGCAAAGTCTGCAAAGTCTGCAAAGTCTGGAAAG
>ERZ808240.604-NODE-604-length-46038-cov-9.041581_pt1 | contig 46038 bp, 49 predicted proteins | sample MGYA00521084_ERZ808240 | MGnify/ENA primary metagenome ERZ808240 (study PRJEB31516, sample SAMN03275571) | gut metagenome | biome: mammalia-associated habitat; material: feces | host: Papio cynocephalus | place: Kenya | collected 2012-08-06 ...
TTATTTATATTATAATATTATATAATATTTAGTATATAATTAAAAATTAAGTAAATATTCAGAATTGGCGCGTGTACGAAGAGCCGTATGCGCCCATGATTGAGGAACATACAAAAGCATCAATATACCAGAATGCATATGCTGCGTCAATGTCGTAAGTGCCTTTAGGGTCGACAATTTCGCCTTTATGTCTTCTGGAAACCAATAATTGCTCGTTAGTTGTGTCAAATTTATAGAAATCTTCTATGCTGTTGTATTCTCTCATGTCATTTGCGAATTGGACTTCTGACAATAATGCCGGAAGTTTGATCCACTGGTTGATAGTGCTGACGCCTAATGTGTTAAGAACTTTCTCAATGTTTTCTGTTTTCATCAATGTCACCTCTATATGTATTCTATTGTTTAATGGAATTTTTTTAAAAAAAGTCGCCACTACAATACATTACACGTTATAATTAATTGTTGACACATGACGGGATTTTCGGGAAATTTAAAAATTCTTTAAGAGAATATATTATATACCCGAGGAGTCATGTAAATACAGTGTCTGATTCCTTATAACATGCCCATACGGGAAAGGAGATATTTAAATGGGTTTTTTAGATGAATTGCAGAAGACTATTAAGAGCGATCCGAAGACATATGGCGGAATCTGTGACGAAGATTTCACAACTAAAACGGAATTAATGCCTTTTGATTACTTGAATGGTCAGATCGTTACAAAGGATACCGGAGAAAAGCAGCTTTATACCGGCTTGAGTAACGGAAGATGCGTGATGATCATCGGAAAGTCTGGTACTGGTAAATCCACCATGGCAATTCAGATGGGCGTCAACATCATCAAGAAATATGATAACGGCCTTATGTATGTTTTCGATTTTGAGCAGAATAATACTAAGGAACGTATCAGAATGGTTTCCGGAATTTCCGAAGACTATTATAATAATCACGTCGCTATTTTAAGAGAAGGAATTTCAACAGAAAGAGTTCTCGCTACTTTGAGCAAAATCAAGGAAATGAAACTCTCTCACAAGGATGATCTTCTCGTTCCTAATGAAAACGGCATTAAGGACAAAGATGGAAACGTCATTCCTGTCTTGACTCCTACTGTTGTCGTCATTGACTCTTTGGCAATGATGCTTCCCGACGATACTCTTAGCACTGAAGAGATCCAGGGATCCATGACAGCTACCGCAACTGCGAAGGTTAATTCTCAGTTCTTTAAGAAAGCTGTCCAAATTATTCAGCAGGCAAACATCATCTTGATTTTCGTCAATCATATCACCTGCAACGTCAGCATTGGTGTCACTCCGCCCAGTGCTATCGTCAACTACCTTAAACAGGACGAAGCAATCTCTGGTGGAAAAGCTGCATTATATGTCACCGATACTCTCGTCAAGATCACAGCGTCTTCCAAGCTTGAAGAAGACAAGACATACGGAATCAAAGGCTTTGAAGCAAAAGTCGAAATCTGTAAGTCTCGTCATGCTCCTGCCGGACGTTCTGTGACAATGATTTATGATCAGGTCAATGGTTTCAGAAATGATCTTTCCATGCTTGATTATATTAAGTCTAATAATGTTCTCCGCGGAAACGGCAACGGATATTATTTCCCTGAATTGCCTGAACACAAATTCAAGATGTCGACATTTGCCGATAAGATTGCGACAGATCCTGAATTATATAAGTGTTTCTATGACACTGCTGAAAGATTATTTGCATCTTCCATCAGAGAATCCAGAAACATTCAGGCTATTGAAACTACTACAGAAGAAACCACTGCTCCGGAAGAAGCACCTTCTGTTGAAGCAGAATAAAAAATTTAAAAGAAAAAATTCGTCATAATAATATATTATATGGCGAGTAAAAAACGCTGTAGTAAAAAATTTAAAGGAGAACATGCACATGTCTGAAGAAATGAAGAAAGAAGAAGCCGTCGCCGAAGAAAAGAAGCCTGTCGTTGCTTATACAATTAAGAGATATGAAGACGGCTCCGTTGATGGCGTTGATGCTGATATTGAAGGCACCGAGAAGATGACTTCTGAAGAGATCTATAAGGATATTGAAGAGGTCGCTAGAATTGTCGCTAACAAGAGAGTTGAGAATGCTGCTTTTGTCGGCGCTTACAATGGAACTGCAAAGTTCTACAAGGATGTTCAGGCTGCCAAGGAAGAGCCCGCTGAAGAAAGCAAATAATTTCTGTCCCTAAATATTTTCTACTGCGAGAGAAGAGTCATAACGGCTCTTCTCTCGTAATTTTCAAAAAGGAGGTCATTGTGAAAGCCGAAGAATTTGAAAAGAAAATCGGAAAAGATCTCTCTGAAATTAACATGAAAGATCTCAATGAATTAATGGATCAGGAAGATATCATGATGCTGCTCAATGATCACGATACCGCCATTAATGCATGCAACAAAGTTCTGACTGAAAATCTTGATCCTGAAGTCAGGTCAGAATTCGCTCCTGTCAAGTATTATCATGAATTATACAAGCAGGAAGAAGAAATTGCCGATATTTATAATCAGTATGAAGTTGACAAATCTCCCGAGAATTTCGTCAACAGAATCAAAGAATTCAACAAGACATCTACGTCTGTCGGAAGGCTCGTCTCTTATATTATGCTTCTGAAGAATGTCGAAGGTCTTGATCTCACCGGGGAAAAAGATCATATCATCGCTGCTATCGATGATGTGATTCATATTCTTAACTCTCTGGATTTCTCCAAAGGCATCGGAACTGTCTGTGATATGGTCGATATCTTGTATTCAATTCAGCAGGATTATTTCGAGAAATATCAGGTAGATGTTCTGGATGGCCGAATTAACAAGCTCAATGACATAGTTGCGAAATTAAACGAAATTATGAAAGAATATTATAATAATGAGCTGGAGAAGATTAAGGAGGAAATTCCAGATGACGCAAAACCAGAAGACGTAGGGATGTTGGATGTGACGAAATACAAAGACGCCGTCAATGACGAAAAGCCTAAGCAGGAATAACTAAGACTATACTAACGGGAATATTCTATATCAGGGAATTCTGATGAAAAACAGAATATTTTTCCACTTAACAGAAAGGAGGTCATGTTATGGCATATAATATGGCGTGGTTCCGCAAACAGGCGGAGCTTAAGAAGAAAGCCGAAGAAGAAGAGAAGGCAAAAGCAGCAGCTGCAGCAAAAGAAGCCACCGCTGTCGAAGAAGCTCCTGAAGATCCTGGTGTCAATATCACTAATGATAATCACAGCAAGGATTTCTTCAAATTTCACGTTAATCATAACGCGGAGCAGTGTCCGCACTGGTTCCTCGCAGAAGAATTAAATGTTCCTAGAGCGAACTATGCCGATACTCAACGACTTCAGATGTATTCAAACCACATCAATCAGCACGTTCATCTGAAGAATCCGGAATATCCTAAAGTCTTCACGAATTTCGAAGACCAGATTGGAGAATATTCCATCGCTTATAAGAAAGCGAAAGAAGATTTCGAAATTATCAACAAGATCGTGAAGAATCAATATAATTACGACCTAGTTGTCAGATATAAAAAGAGTGGTGTCTATGACATCATTCATTATCGCTATGGCAAAAACATTACCGAAGATTATGGCCTGAGATTGAATGACTGCATTCCCGACAAATGCCCCGGTGATGTTGTACACGAAGGAGAATTCGTGTATAAATCAGATAATTACGATGATGACGGAAATTATCGTTTCGGTGTCAACTTGAAGGCAGTGTATATGCCGTTCAAGAACTTGACATATGAAGACGGCGTTGTCATCTCTGAATCCGCAGCAGCTAAATTGACATCATTCAAATGTGAGAAGACAATGTTCTCAGTCAATGGCAATGATGTTCTACTGAATTTGTATGGCGATGAAAAACATTATAAAGGATTCCCTGAAGTAGGAGATCCTGTCGACGGAAAGATTCTGGTAGCTTCCAGAAGAAAAGACAAGAGAAGTTCCTTGTATGAATTCCAGGCAAATAAAATGCGCCAGATCGATAATGTCAATGACGAAGTCATCTATTCAGGTGGCGGAACAGTTGTCGATTTGACTATCTATAATAATATTCCATTATCTGAACTTCAGAAGAAAACAGACGAATTCTCTATCCAGGCTTGCAGAGTCCTTGAGAATCAATATAGATATTGGAATGAAATGAAGGAAGCTCTTGAGCAGATCATTCCAGTCAAGACATTGAGCGAAAAGGAACAAGCGCAGGAGAAACAGGATTTCGGAATGGTTTGCGATCATCCTATGCCGAGAGCTAAGAATCCTAATAAATATACAGACGAATTGGATTATTATTGGAAACTTGCGCACGAGAATACCAATGAAAGAATTCTCTGGAGATATGACGGAAAGAGTTTCGACAATTTCAAGATGGAATTCACCATTTTGAAAGAAGATCATCTTGCTCCTGGATGCAAAGTCACAGGACGTTACGGAAATAAAGGCGTCATTACCATGATCTGCAAAGACGAGGAAATGCCCGTCAATGAATATGGCGAAAGAGCTGAGATCTGTTTGAATCCGTTAGGCGTCGTCAACAGATTAAATCCTGCTCAGCTTCAGGAAGTCTATCTTAATTTCATGGCTGACCATGTCGTGAGATTAATGAAGCAGACTGATGATTATAACAAGAAAGCCGATCTCTTCTTGAGCTTCTTGAAAGAGATCAATAAGAAAGAGTATGACTTCTATGATCTCGAAATGCTGATGATGAATAGAGCTCAGAAGGAAGACCTTATCAACGATGTCGAAGAAAAAGGAATCTTCATTCATCAGCCTCCGTTCTTCGGAAATACTACAGAAGAGCAGTTCAAGAAGATTTATAGAGAACATCCTGAATGGTGTTCTGAATATAAATTCGAAGGAATTGAGAAGCCGATGACTATGGGCGATATTTATATGTTCCGACTTAAGCATCAGTCTTCCAACAAGATGTCCTTAAGATCTGCGAACAGTTTAAATGTCAAGAACCTTCCGGCAAAGTCTACGATGAGAAAACAGAAGAAAGTTCTGTATAGTTCTACTCCTATCAGACTAGGCGAAATGGAAATCAATGGCTTAATGTTGTCTAAACGTCCTGATCTCGTTGAGAAGATGCTGAAAGCATATTCAACAAATGAAGAAGTCCGCGAAGATACCATTATGCAGCTATTATGCCCGCCGGATGGAAAGGATCCGTTGGCAATGAATTTGGATCTGGATTTATCAAAGAAATCTATTTCTAGAGAGATTCTCGATAAATATCTCGGAGTCTTAGGATATAAATTGACAGATAATAAAGATACCAAAAAAGACGGCGACAAGAAATAACTAGCTGACGATTCGTCAGCGAAGGAGGTGTCCTGATGAAACATAACCACAATGATGATCTACACAATAGGACACATTGGAGACGTTTTAAGGAAATGGCCAAAGAGATTGGTGAATACGAAAAAATAAACACTAATGATTATGACTTCGACAAAGTTGTCTGCTATACGACACTTGGCGAAGATTTTAATAAAGGAAATGTCACATATTGCACCGCTAATGGTTCATCCTGCTTCTCCAATAACGAAGAATATGAAGTATACGAAGTCGCAAATAAGTTAAATTCTTCTGAGTTTACTTTTTCAGGAAAGTTTTTGCTTTATGCACGATGTGTTAGTTATGATTATTGGGTCATGAGTGAACTTATTGACAAAATCAATTATAATGAAACGCGAAAGAAACAAGCTCTGATTGAGAGTGTTTCTATCAGGCCATATGGCTTGTATACCGTTCTTCCTAAGAATGGAAAGCACAAGCAGCTTATCAGAAAGATTAAACGAGGAAGATATGCCGTGTTTTCAAAGATCAAGCAAGCAGCTACGTTTGATCAGTTTGGAATCAGACGTTATGCCCACACAGGCTTAAGAAATATGGATATTCTCGCAATGATACTTCACGAGAAAAGAAAGTATACGAAGATTACCGGAAAAGAAGCTGTTAAGATTTATAAGAAGAATAAAAGAAGGGGAAGATGATTCGTCTTCCTCTTAGAAAGGAGACATTATGGCGTTTCGCTATAACAATGAAGACTATCTTTTTGTGAACGATAATGGCGTTATCAGAATTACGTCAAATCATCACATGCCGAAAGATGAATCTACTATAATCCCGATGGAAGAAGCTTTGAAGAAGATCTATTGTATTAAAAACTATAGAGAATTCATCAGAGCTCTTGAAAAAGAAAACGGCTTTAAATTCAAGAAGACATATATCAATATCATGAGCGACGGATATTTATTCGTTGCAAGAGTTATTGATGGCATCAATGAATTACCGAAGCTGTTGTTTGCGTATAAATACGAATGTAGTGAATTTGAAGATTTGTTAAAATTGATGCTTAATGGCACCGCGTCTGTTTGCGAATCAAGCAAGAGAACAGGCAATTGCTGGATCGGAAATCCCCTTGCGATCCAGGTCATGTTTACGGCTGAGAAGCTGAAGAGTGAAGGAATAGTATTATTTGAAAAGCATCACAAGAGAAAGAAGAACGGAAAGATCCGTATCTATTACGCTCCGAATGAAATCATCAAAGAAGATTTAAGAGCATTAAATGTCGTGCTGACTTCTACATATGACAGCAGAAATGCGGATTTCCAGGTCGCCTACAAGAAGGGAAAATCCGTATATGATAATGCGGCTATTCATAAGAATCATAAATATGTATACAACATTGACTTAAAGGATTTCTATCCTAGCTGCAAACGAGAACTCGTCGCAAGATATACAAGATTCCTTTTCAAAGGAGCTCTTAATACCGATGGCGTTCTCGATAAATTCCTCGATTATATTTTAATCGATGATGGATTATTCATCGGGAATCCTATTTCAGGATGTCTTGCCAACACGATTATCAGCAAACCTGTCAGCTATATGAGAAACATGTGCAGAAAGTCTGACATGGGATTCTCAGTATATGCTGATGATATGAGTTTCAGTTCCGACAAATTCATTTCGAAAGATTATATCGTTGAGATTTTCAACGGTGCTTTCGATCGTTATGATATGATGGAATACTTCAAACTCAATGAGGGCAAATGCGTCGGATATAGCGGATGTCGAAGAAAAGTCACTGGTGTTTCTATTAATAATTCTGACAAGATCACATGTTCTACAAAATATTTCAGACTTTTAAGAACTATGATTGCACACGTTGCAGCAGGTGATGATAAAGTAGACATCGGAAAGTTGAGGGGAAAAATTGCATATGCAACAATGGTCGATGATTCCGGAAAGGTATATCGTTATCTTAAGAAATTTGAAGCCACTGTTCATGAGCACAGACTTTGCTCCGATGAGAAGATGTTTGAAATGAAGAGTAGATTCGAGAATTGAAAGGAGGATGCTTAAAATGTACAAGCTATTGAAAAAATATGCAGACTCGAACCCTGAAAGATTTAACAAAGACTTTATTCTTTCCAGGGATAAACAGGATGTCCTTGCTTACGCTAAAGACATTTTTAAGTCATTGGAAGTATTAGATGAAATTAAAGTAGAAGAAGTTACGTTACAGACGAGTGAAGCTGAGATGGGCCCTATCAAATCCCAGCATCATTATTATAAGAGTATTTTGCCGTCACGATTGAATTCTATTCATTATAAGATTAAGATCACTCCTTCTGAAAAGATTGAGAACATTCCTATTCTTGACGATGACGCTCCGGCAAAGAAGAGAGAAATGAAGACGACTTCTGAAACATTCATTAAGGAAGGAGACATCTATATCAACAAGCTTTTGGATGATTGCTTTTATATCAATGAAGGAATCAGATATTCTCTTGTCTATCAGATCATCGATAACGCAACATATGGTTCTGGTGGAAATTCTGTCAGCTTGAAGTCTCTCTTAATGCCGATCACTGTTTCGAGAAAGGAAGCTGTCACGACTCCTGAATACGATCTTATGCCGGAGACTCTTAACGCGTATTCCGTCATGTTATTCAAAAAGGACGTCAATCCTATCATGTATACATTCACCAAAGATGCGTATAATTATCTGATTAAGTTAAACATCAATGACGATACGCTTATCGATGCATGGGAGAATGCTCGTGATCCTTCTCTTATCGACAGATTCAATAAATTCTGGGGAGTTGACATTCAGTTCTCCGACAAGCTCGGCTGCGAACCTGGAAGAATTTATTTCCATAATGCTTCTGACAAGGATTCTGGTTGTTATCTTTCTGTCGATGAAGAGAAATTCAAGAACGACAAAATGACTAGAGACATGCTCGGATGCCTTCTTAATATTTATAATGAAAATAAAAAGAAGGTCATCTATAAATATGATGATGTCATTTCTCCGTGGTTCTGGATCAATCTTACTGCTGGATATTTCACTAAGAACAAAGATCCTAGAAAGGAATTCGAGAAAGTCAAGACAATGTTGATTTCTCTCGTCAGACTTATCGATGATTCCACTAGAAAAGTTCTGCTTGTCAAAGATGAAGACAAGAAGAATACTCTTACGATTCTTCGTTATATCATCAGAGATTTCGACGAACTTCTTAAAGCCGACAGTCAGAATCTCGATAATAAGCGTCTGAGATTGTTTGAATATCAGTTCTTCCCGTTAAGAAAGTATTTCTCTGATCAGATCTATAGAATTCTGAATACTACGACACATTCTAAAGCCGTTCTCGACAGAATGTTGTCTAATTTGAATCCTATGAAGATCATCAAGGAAACCGTTACTAACGAGCTCTTGAGATATTATGGCGCTCCTAATGAAATGAATTTATTCTCTGCTTTCCTGAGATGTTCTTTCAAAGGTCCTCAGTCCTTGAATAAGTCTGTCAATGTTATTCAGAGAGACTTGCATCCTAGCTATACCGGAAGAATTTCCCTGATTGCGGCTGCTGCCGGCGATCCTGGTCTTTCTTCTAATCTCTGCCCGTTCATCGAAGTTACGGATAATTATTATTTCAAATAAAGAAAGGATTTACATTCAATGAAGAGAAAAGACAAAAATACAGTACTTAAGAATCTTAAGGAGATCGAAGACATCATCAGAAAATCCGCTCCTACCGAAATCAGGGTCGGTGATGCCGGAACGAATCTTTCAATTAAGAGAGTCATCGAAGATATTGAGAACAGAACCGTTACCGTTGTATGGGAAGACGGGAAAGTTACGAAGAGTACCGCTGATCCTGAAGATGATTTCGATTTCAATGTCGGCTTCGGATTATGCATTGCCAAGAGGCTTACGGACAATATCGGAAGATATGCTGAAGTCCTCAGAAAGACTGGACGCTTCGTTTCTGCTGACGATGAACGACATAATAAGAAATATGCTCGCGAAATTGAGGCGGAAATTAAGAAGGAAAAGAAGAAGAATTCTGACGAATTGCCGTTCTGATATGTAGAAGAATTAAGAAGAATTCCTTAGGGAGTTCTTCTTTTTTTTACAAATTCCGAGAATTGCGAAATATAATTATATATGATAACTTTGAAAAAGAAAGGAATTATACAATATGACAAAAATCGAAAATCTGTTAATTGCTAGAGGACACGCTCCAGAAGGATCCACATTCGTGTGGTATCCTTTCCCAGAGGAAAGTCTTGATGGCAATGATAGAATTTACGAAGGAGAAGTGACATTCCCCAACGGTGAAACACACCGTTGTCGTGCTGATAAGTCTCAGTATACGGGTGAAGTAACTTTCACCAATGTATACTAAACCAGGGCTAACCCCCTGGTTCTTTTTTTAACTTCCCCGAAATTAAGTCCTTAGGAACAATAAATTATAATGAATTCAGGAGGGACTCATATGAAATTTTTAAGAGGACTTTGTAATATATTGCTGTTTATTTTTTCTACTATTTTCATATGCTTCGTGCAAGTAGGGGGCTACGACATTATTGCGTCACAGGATAATTTCGGTCTTGATAGAGGCGGCGAAACTACCGTAGAAATCATCTCAATTGTCCCTGATGAAAATAAGACAGAATTCATCGACAGCTTCAAATTCTGGGCAACCGATATCTCAACTGGTGTCAAGACTCAACCGAAATACAGAATCCGTGGCTGGGGAAATGAATGGTGGTCAGAACACACAAAATGGGCTGATGTTGCTCTTGATGCCGTCATTGCATCCGTCAAGCCTATCTTCGTTCCCGTCGCTCAGGCAAACGCCATTAAGGATTATTATCTTACCGAAAATTATGACATTAATTCCGTTTATCACAGACCCGATGGAACTGACCTCGCAACTGACGCTGAATTATATGAAGCCTATGTATTATTCAATCAATTCACTTATACCGATTCAGGCAAATTAATGAATTCCGACAAGACTTCCAGCATTTTCGACCTTGATTATTCTGCATTGAACAGCGACTATTTCAAATTCAAGGAAGATGAATATTATTTAAATGACACGAAGATCGGCTCTTTGGACGATTTAAAAGAGTATTGTTCTTCAGAATATCACTACATTCAGTGGCTGAAGAAGCATAAGACCGTTTATAACATTGACTGGAAGCTTCAGAAATATAATAATCCGGCATACGCAAAATTCTTCAGAAAATTCATTCATCAGTCATCGGTAAAAGATTCCTCAGGAACTTTCACTGAAATCAGAACTATCAAATCTTCTGTAGTGACATTATATTATATTCAGATAGTTTCAATGATTTTAGGATTGATATTTACAATTAAGTATCCTGTTTCATTGTTGCAGCTTAAATATGAAGGTTCCAGAAGAAAGAGAAAAGCAGCCAAAGAAGGTGAATGAAGATGAATGGCGACAAGACCATTTCTGAATTGATAGACTCTATCAACAAATCTTTGGATGAATTAAGCGAAGAACCTGAAAAAGACGGAGAAACGAAGAAACTTCCGACAGACTTCGAAATTCTGATGTCAGGAGTAAATGGCGAATCTGGATTGAGCAATCTATTCTCACCACAAGTCGACAAAATGCTCGGGAAATTATTCGACATGATAATCTATGGCGATTTCGATTCAATATTGGCGAACGAAGGAACCATAAAAGCCGTCACTGATACTATATTCGGCCCTGGAAGTTTCGAAGGGCCTATTCCGACAAGAGTTCTGAATTCAGTTCAGAATACCATGATGTCATACAAGTATTCTACAATGAAGAGCAAATTCGGAAAGACCATGACGGCAATGAAGAAAGTCAACATGATATTGAAGAATCTCAATAAAGAGAAACGAAATATCAAAAATGCTGAAGAACTTAAAAAATACAAAGAAGCAATATATGCTATAAAACAAGTTCTGAAAGTAGCGGCAAAAGTATACAGCTCCAGAAAATACGTGAATCAACGCGTCATCAGTGGACTCAATACTTTCGTACATGACAAATAAAAATAAAGGGATTAACTTAACAGTTAATTCCCTTTTTATACGGGAACAAGTGATTATATGACGATTATTTCCGGTTATTTTGGAGGAATTTGAATGAAAATTGATGTTTTTAATATAGATGATTTTATCAAGGCAAACAAATGCCAACAGGTGACTTCTCCGATATTCTTTCAATATGACGGAAATCCTACTCCTGACGGATTATTTTCATATGATATTTTCGGAATGAGCGACGAAGACAGAATGAACAGATTCGGCTATATTGACTTGCATGATCATTTCCTGCATCCTCTTGTATATTCCATCATGTCTACCAGAATGGGCGCTGTCAAGGATGTTCTCAATTGCGAAAAATATGCTGTAGTTGCCGGAGATGAAGTCAGAATAGTTCCCGAAGATACTGAAGGAGCAATGACCGGCACCGATTTCTTTTTTGAAAATTTCGATAAGATCAATTGGACGAAAGAAATCGAAGACCGTGATGTTGACTCAATTGATAAGACTGCCCGTTTGAAATTCCTGAAGTCTTTGAAGAAGAATGAATTCTTTGTCACGAAATGGCTGGTACTTCCGCCATATTATCGTGATCAGAGTTCTACTGACCGTTCCATGGGTGATGATATCAATAAACTTTATAAGGAATTAATTTCGAAATCAGGTTCTCTTTCTACTGGATTCTCTTTTAATTTATTCGGAAATGAGACTAGAATGAGAATGCAGACTCTGCTTCAGAATATTTATTATATGACATTGACTCCTGTTTCAGGAAAGCACGTAATTCTTGACAAGACAGGCGGAAGTAAATTAGTAGGTTCCGGAAAGAATTCCACATTCAGAAGACATTTGTTAGGAAAGACTCTTGACTGGACAGCATCATCCGTTATCACTTCTCCTCAGAACAACAAGGGCTGGAATGGCGCAAAGAAACCTGTTCCTTTCGGTTATACGAGAGTTCCGTTAGGCCATTGCCTTTCAATCTTCCAGCCATATTTCGTTTATGGCGTTTCATTGTTCTTGAATAATGCTCTTGAAACTTTCAGAGCAATTCATGCCAATGAAATCAAGCGTATTAATACTGGTCAATTCAGTACCGGTGAAATCGAGAAATTAATCGTCAGATACATTAAGGCTCCTGGCGACAGATTCGATCCTGTTGAATTTTCATATACTGATATCAACGGAAAAGCCGCGAAAGCACACTTCTTGTTGGATGAATATACTCCTCAGGATATTAAGACAAAAACCGTCACTGAAACTAGACCAATGACATTGACTGATTTGTTCTATATGGTTGCGTTGGATGTTCTTAGTGATAAACACGTTTATGTAACTCGTTATCCTATCGCGAGTTTCCAGAGTATTTTCCCTGCCAGAGTTGCTGTTGCTACTACCGAAGATACAAGACAGATTTATATTGCGAGACATAATGAAAAGCCAGTTCTGTATTATGAATATCCTTATATTAAGGGGTATGGCAAAGCAAATAATATAAATACGAAATTCTATGACGTTTATGTTATGGGTAATGAATACATCGCCCCTTTAGGAGCTGACTACGATGGCGACGTCGTTTTCATTAAGTCTGTTTTCAGTAAAGAAGCAAATGCTGAAACCGACAGACTGATTTTCTCAAAGAAGAATTTCTTCTCTGCTTCAGGTGAATTAATCAGATCTCTGAAATCAATCGGAAAGGACTGTATTTTAGGATTATATGAATTCACCAAAGACGATCCTACGAAAAACAAGGCATAGCTTAACGCTATGTCTTTTTTATAAAAAATTTTTTCTTTTAAATTCATTTGAACAAACTATTATATGAATGATTTCTGCCTGACACAAAAATGATTTGTGTTAATATATAATAATAGTGAGAAGGCGTGCTGTTATAGTTGTCTTCTACTTTTAAGCGGTATTAGTTTAGTGGCAGAACAGGCGGCTTCCGACCCCCTGACGCGGGTTCGATTCCCGTATACCGCTCCAATTGAGGTAATAATTATGAAAAAGAAAATATATGAATTGACGATGGGAGAATTCTGCAAAATTATGCAGAATAATCCTAAGATCATCGACAGTGACGGTATTATCTGGTTTGAGAAGAGACGTGACGGAGTATTTTGTATAGACGGTGACATTGACCTCAATCAAGAAATTGAGATTGAAGATTAAGACGACATTGTGCGAGATTGGCGAAACAGGTAGACGCAAAGGACTTAGAATCCTTTGAACGAAAGTTCATATCAGTTCAATTCTGATATCTCGCACCATATATACTGCAATACGTTAGCGATTAAACGGTGCCCCTTATAAGAGCATAATCGGCGGGTTTGACTCCCCCTTGCAGTACCATTAAATTTATTCCTGTTGCTGCTATTAGTTGCATGTAATTTACCTCCTATGCATGCGTTAACTATAGCAGCTTCAGTTATCGAGAATTAGTGCAGCTTGGTAGCACGCTTGCTTTGGGGGCAAGAGGTCATAGGTTCAAGTCCTATATTCTCGACCATATGCGGATGATTACCCAAGTGGTTGAAGGGAACGGTCTTGAAAACCGTCAGCAGGTTAATAGCCTGGCGAAGGTTCGAATCCTTCATCATCCGCCATTATTCAATCTTAGTCGCCACCTTTTGCGTAGTATGTTTCTATATTAAGCAAGAGATGATGGCTTTGACGGGGTTTGATTCCCTATCATCACTATCGTGATGAACCGAATTGACGGGTCACCCTTGTCTAAAAGCAAGGGCGCAGTAGATGGTTCAGCTGTAGCCGGATAAGGCAACCTCACCGAAGTCGATGAGAAATGAGGAAGTCCACATTATATTCTCTGATCAAGAATATTGTGTGGCAGGCAAAAGTTAGCGCGCAGCAGGCTGCTTTTAGCTGAACAAAGGTAAAGCTGCTGCTATATTTTGTAAGGCTATGACTGTTACGGCCTCGTGGTTGAAAGGTAGACAGCGGTAGACCTCCTACCTATTGAAGGCGCTGTAATGTTTGTCCCGTAAGTGATAAGCGTGAGCACATCTTGCTCTAAGAGGATGATGGCTACGGCTACTTAGCCATATATAATCCCGCAAGGATTAAAGCTTGACCAGCAAGTAGCTTCATTTTATTTTATATCGCGAGGTGCCTGGAAGGGTTCCAGCCGTGGCTCATAACCATGTTGATGCGGGTTCGAGTCCCGCCCTCGCTACCATACTCCGTTAGTTCAGCTGGTGAGAACGCCTCGTTTACACCGAGGAAATCGGCGGTCCGAATCCGTCACGGAGTACCATTTGAAAGGAGACGTTATGGAAGAAACTGATTATATTCCTGTTGCGTTAAGTATGCTTAATAATATCGTTGGCGATAACGATATGAAAATACTTGCGTCGGTCATTAACGCGAAAATGGTCTATAAAAACACAGGGAAGATTTCGTGCAGGAAGTCGGTAGAGACGTTATTTGATGAAGTAATCGATATTTTCACAGCCGCAAAAAAGCAGCTTGCTGAAAAAGAAGATTGTGACGAGTAGATTGGGAGGGCTCCCCCAATTTTGATACGTTAAGAGATTTTGTAAGACTGTTGTTATACAGCAGCATAAATCGTTGAGGAACGTGAATAAAGTTTATAATTTTATACAAAATTATATATTTATAGAGCAGAATTTAATCATGAGCTACGAAAGAAAGAAGTATGATGTTAAGAAGGCAAAGAAGTTAAGTTCAAGACCACAAAGACTATTAAGTTTGTATGGCGGTTACTATTATGAGAAGTATAAGAAACGTTACATGCGCTGTAGTCATGATGATACTAAATCATTTGCAAAGACGTATTTCAGCAGAAAGAACAGAAGACTTGCAAACAAGATGATTAAGAAAGAAGAATTCAACAATCTTCCTACAAAGAAGAGCAATGACCTTTGGATGTTTGACTAATTGTGGGGTCCATCATATTTTGCGTCAGCCATATCAAAAAACGCGGAAGAATGAATTAGAAAACACATTCAGATCAGAAGAGAAAGTGAGGTGAAAGTAGTGGAAAAAGCTTATAAATACAGAATTTATCCAAATAAAAAGCAGAAAGAGATAATCGCAAAGACTTTTGGATGTTGCAGATTTGTATATAACAAGTATCTTGCAAAGCGAATTGAAATTTATGAACAGAATAAAGAAGCATTTTCATATTTTCAATGCACAAAAGATATGACAAAGCTAAAGTCAGAATTAGAATGGCTTAAAGAAGTTGACTCTACTGCTCTTCAATCTTCACTTAAAGATTTAGATTCAGCATATCAAAAGTTCTTTAAAGAACATGTAGGGTATCCTAAATTCAAATCCAAGAAAACGCATAGATTTTCATATAAATCAAAGTGTTCATATGGCAATATCCAGTATTGTGATAAATATATTAAGTTACCCAAACTTGGAATGGTAAAAACGAAAAACAAGTTAGTACCACAAGGAAGGATTCTTAATGCTACCGTATCACAAGAACCAAGTGGAAAATATTTTGTATCTCTGTGTTGTACTGATGTTGGTATTAAGCCGTTGAAAAAAACTGGTAATACGGTTGGTATTGATTTAGGGATTAAAGAATTTTGTGTTACATCTGGTGGCGAAATGATTCCGAATCCAAAGTATTTAAAGAAGTCTTTAGATAAACTTGTTAAGTTACAAAAAGAATTATCTCGAAAACCAAAAGATAGTTCAAACCGTAATAAGTCAAGGATAAAAGTCGCAAGACTTCAGGAACACATCGCAAATCAAAGAAAAGACTTTTTGCATAAGTTAGCTACTGAAATTATCAAGAACAATGACGTGGTATGCATCGAAGACCTTCAAGTAAAAAACATGATTAAAGATCATAGACTTGCACAGGCTATTGCAGATGTATCATGGTCAGAGTTTATGAGACAACTTGAATATAAATCAACTTGGTACGGTAAACAGGTCGTAAAAGTAGATAAATTCTATGCTAGCTCTCAAACTTGTAATGTATGCGGGTATGTAAATGAGGATACAAAAGACCTTTCCGTAAGAGAATGGGAATGCCCTTGTTGTCATACACATCATGATAGAGACGTGAACGCAGCCATCAATATTCTTAATGAAGGCTTGAGAATATTAGAAACTGCTTAGACGAATATAAGAACGGTAGGAACTACCGGGATAGCTTGGTAAATATCTTTTCGGTAGAAATGAGTTCCCAAGAATCTCGTGACTTTAGTCATGAGAGGTTCAAGCAGTCATCTAAAAAAGCGATAACACTGTTTATCGTTTTTAACATTTTCCTATCAAGCCTCTTAACAATGCGTCTCATGATAGGACTTTTGCGATGGTGTCAATTCTAGAACTGGCACCATCATTTATTTTAGGTAAAGGAGGACGTATCATGAAAAAGTATTTCGTTTTCTCAGATGTTCATGGCGAATATGACAAACTTTCTGATGCCTTATTATCATCGGGATTCGATATTAATGATAGTTCTCATATATTAATATCTGACGGTGATTTATTTGACAGAGGAAAGAAATCTAAAGAATGCCTTGATTTCATAATGGATCTTGCTGGTAAAGGAAGAACTATTATAATTATGGGAAACCATGATCTCAGATTATATGATCTCTTGTTTTCTCACGAGAAACATCATCCGTTTGAAAGAAATGACGTTATGAATGGTCTTCATGAAACTATGAATTCTTTAGCTGGCTATAATATCAATAGCTTTGCCTGGAATAATACCGTATTCGATTCTATAGTTTCATCTATTCCATACGATGTCAAAGAGAAGTTATATCGATATTTTCAGGAAGCTTCGTGGTTTGCTGAGAATAAAGATTATATCATAACTCACGGCTGGATCCCGTCATATAACAAAGTCAGAAAGATGAGCGGTACGTATTATGAACCGAAAGAGAATATTTCAGAATGGCGTTCTTCTTCATATGATGACTGGTACAACGCCGTCTGGTCTGATACGAAGAGAATCTTTTGTGCTCAATTCTTAAATGACGAAAATTATTATCCTGAAGAGAAGAAGCTGATCATCGGTCATTTTTGGGCTAATGAGCTTCAGACTATTCTCGACAAGAAGGCGAAGAAGAATTATATAAAAGAGCAGAAGAAGTCTTTCGCAATTTCTCCGACTCTTATTAAAGGCAAATTCATCGCAATTGATGGAATGACGAATCTTGATAAAACGAATGTATTATTCAAGAATTCTTCCGGAGAAATGGATACTTATACATTATACGGCAAAGTCAACGTTTATGTATTCGAATCCGATGACGATTTTAATTGTTTAAAAGTTTTCTAAAGAAAACGGAAAGGAATATTTGAGTATAGAACTCAATAAAGTCTTATGCTTTGCAGGTAGTATTATGACGGCCGTCATTGCGCTTATCATTGCGTTGTGCTCGGTCACGCCGGCATCCATTGGCGACGCTATGCTGACAGTTGTATGTATAGTTGTCGGCTCTCTTGCCGGAGGATGTGGTGCGTATTATCTTATGAACAAATATGAAGAATGAAAGGAGAATTAAATGTTAGGACTTTGGGTATATGATGATTTAATTAAATATCTTAAAATGTTGAGAGATGGTAAGACTCAATTGAGCAATGAAGACAAAGCCTGCATTGAAGGCTTGCTCTATGTGCTGGAAGATGAAAAATATTGTGGTTATGACGACGAAGACGAATGAATATTCAGAAAGGAAAACACCGTGAAATCAATTCAAAATTACTTCTTGATCTTTTGTCTGTTTTTGTTTATGGGCGGAGTTACGTTAACAGCATTAGGCGGATTCAATTTGTGTGGAAATGCAAGCGAAACAGTATTGCTAGTTGGCGTAGGATTTGGAATTTCCTCAATTGTCTTACCGGCAATTGGTGAAATGATCCGCGTTATTTGCAGCATATTTAAAAACGAATAATGACATGAATATTAACAATATGCCACCAGCATTGCAAATATGGCTAATGTTTGCATTAATAATTATATTTAATCTGTTCATAGCAGCAATAACTGTTCAGATTAATTCTAGGAGGTGAGTTTATGAATTTTAAAAAATATCAGCACATTATGAAGATAGGTACTGATGAAGTAGACGGAATTTTGAATGGAACTGTTTATCTGTTCTATAAAATCGACGGGACGAATTCTCAGGTATTTCTGAAGGAAGATAATACATTGGGATTCGGTTCACGCAACAGAGAGATTTCCCAATTTGACGACAATGCCGATTTCGTCAAGGAGACGATCAAGAATTCAAGCGAGTACAAGGAACTTCTGAAAATTCTGGAAAGTCATCCTAATTATATTATATATGGCGAATGGCTCGTGCCGCATACATTGAAATCATATAAAGCGGATTCATGGAAGAAATTCTATGTATTCGACGTATATGACGCAGAAAATAATAAATATCTGACATATGAAGAATATTTCGGATTATTGAAGAATTGCACAAGCATCAACATTATCCCGTTAATTGCGAAGATCGAAAATCCTACGGTGGAACAAATTAAGGAGAAGCTGACAGATACCGGCAAATTCCTATGTTCCGAAGGATTGGGCGAAGGCATCGTAATCAAGAACTATTCTTTCGTGAATAGATTCGGCAGAACGACTTGGGGAAAAATGCTGACAGAAGACTTCTTGACAAGAAAGCATGATACCAGAGAGAAAAACCATAAAGTCAAAACAGGCGAATGCGATCATGCCGTTGAAGAGAAGATCATCAATAAATATCTGACGGATGAACATATCCTGAAGGAATATCATAAATTATGCGAAAACTATGGCGAGAAAGTCATGAATCCGTCACACACGTTTGAACTCTTAAACAGAGTATTCGACGAATTCATCTCTGACAACATTGAGATCATCATTAAAAAGGAACATTTGCCGACGATCAATTTCAAGGCATTGAAGTCCTTATGCGACGCAAAAGTCAAAGATGTGATCAAGACGCTTTAGTTAAAAATATTTGCAAGAAAAAATTCTTAAGAACAAAACATATGATAACCATCATTAAATATTCACGAAAATATGGCGAAAATCATGTGTTTATTTGAAAATACGTAAATTCTAGGAGGTATTATTATGAATTGTATGGAAGGAAACATTATTCAGAGTATAGGAAATAGACTCTTATGCCAGGATGACGAAGGGCATTTCTTCATCTGCAAAGGAAGATCCGGTTCTGGCGGAAGAGTTTCCGCAAAGGATTATATCATCGTCCCGAGCTTTATGTTCGGCATGAGTCTCTTGATGGAGAATAATCCCGACGAAGCTGTCGATTCAATGCTTCGTAATTATAAGAAGGGCTGGACCTGGTAAATTATGACAAACTTCGCGTTGAAAAACGTGAATCTATGATGGTGGTTAAATTAAGCGGAAATGCTTAACATACAAGCGGCTATGTTCTGCCGTAGGAAGGAGGTGACGGTATGATAAAATTCAAGAAAGTGTTATTGGCTATTGCCAGTATGTTCTTAGACGTTCAGGATTTGCCGAATAACATTCAGTAAATCCTAATCCGCAAATGCGAAAGGAGCCGATATGAAAAAGGATAAATACACACATGCTGAAAGAGAACTCCACAGTCTTAAGCTATATGTAAGAGACGCGAAGGATCGAATCAGAAAAGACTACTCAAGAAGTAAATGTCTAGAAGCATATGCTGACAGAATCGACATCAGAATATGCAGATGGAACAGGCGAAGGCATACTTGTGCAGTTATCGTATACGATAATTATATCTGGAAAAAACATCATATCGATCCCTATCGCGCAGCGGTTAATTGGTATGATAAAATTCCCGAAGGCTGTTATATTCCGGTATTTCTTTCAATAGATACCGGCGGAAGTGGCCTCGGGTTTTATAAAATATGGGACGGTGTTTCAACGCTCGTCAACAGAATGATGGCAGATCAATTCAAAAAAGCTGTGAATGCTGCCAAAAAAGAAGACAGCAAAGGAGAATAGACGATACGTTTTGGGTTCATCAAGTTTATCCTCGCTTGGCGGAAATAATCCCGCCTGGTTATGAAAAAGCAAGACCCGTGCAGGGATAAGCATTGCGGCAGCCAACATATGATCGCATCCTGCTGGTTATATACATTCGTTAGGTATATAATCGTGGCGAAGTGGCAGTGGCAAAGCGCAGGCTGGCTTAATACATGCATCCAGTGACAGCTGGAGTCAGCTCAAGATCGGGCAGCACACGATCTTATAAATGTATAAGATGACATGTGTGGATGTAGCAGCATCCCCACATATTTTTTTTTGACGTAATTAATAATGTTCTAAATTAAAGGAGGGAACTAATTATTATGAAAAAGTTTTTCACAGGTATTGTTTTGCCGGTTCTTGCAGCTACAGCCGTTATTGGCTCTGGCTTTTCTATCTGGTTCTTTGGAGAAAACCAGGACAGAGTTTCTGCCAATGCTAATGTTGAAGTTGAGAATATGGTCAGAATTGGAAATTTGACTATGAATTCTGATGAATTAACTCTTCATCTTGACCAGACTAAAGCTGTCCGTGATTTCATTCTTGATCCTGTCAATGGCTATGTCAGCAACGCCACTAATGGAAACGCTGACAGAAAATCTAATTATGATGATACAGCATTCGGCGCAGAAACAGCTGCCAATGGTATTTATTTAACAGATACCACAAGCTTCGACGGCTATATTAACTATGATCAGTCTGGATATGATCTTATTCCCAGTCTCACTAAATATGAAATCGTCACAACTTTTGAATTCACAGGAGCTATTAAGAATTATGTCGGTGTCAACACAACAAACGATGAATTAGGCACATGGACAAGATGGGACGAAGACAATGGTGTTTATGAATTCAAGTGGAAGACAACCGATCCTGCCGGAAATGTCGGCATTGAACAGATTCAGCTTCCTATGAATTCCGGTGACGCTGCTGGTGACAACGGCTTCAAGTTTGAATATTTGCCATATGATTCCGTCAAGCATTATGTAGGATCCGCAGACGCAAAGAGAGTTGATTATGCTGCAGCTGAACTTATGGGAACCGTTGAGCCGCATAATAATGCCGAATATATTAAGCTTAAGAGTGATGTCAAGAATACCACTGAAGCCAGCAAGCTTTCCATCACTACCGTCGCAACTCTTGTCGAAGCTTAAAATTATAAAATATTTATCAGAATATATAATAATATTGAGGCAGGGTATTATTAATTGATTTGACTGCCAAGAAAGGACAAACATATGGAAATCAAAATCACGAAGTTAAACGAGAAGTGCAGAATTCCCAGCAGAGCTCATTATAACGATGCTGGAATGGACTGTTATGCAATGGAAGACGTAACTCTTCCGGCAATGTCATATTATCTTGACGGTAAAGTCACAACTCATCCCGTCATGATTCCGTTGGGATTCAACATTGAAGTTCCTGACGGATATATGGCGGTCATTAAGCCGAGATCCAGTTTCAACGTCAAAGGAATTTATACAGGCATCGGAACTTGTGATTCCGGTTATCGTGGAGAATACAAAGCAGTTCTGATGAATTTGACAGGAGAAGACATTAATATCAAAGCCGGCGACAGAATTTGTCAGATCGTCATCGAGCCCGTCGTCATTGCGCATTTGACAGAAGATCTCGGAGATCAGCGCAATTCTGGCGGATTCGGTTCCAGCGGTAAATAATAATGTCAACGGAAAATAAAGCAATCATAAAGGAATTCGTCACGAATTCAAAATCTTCCCTTAAAGAATTCTTTTCAGAATTTTCCAAGAAGAATTCCAGAAAGCCGTCGATCTGCATTGTCCAGGTAGGAGAGAACAAAGCTTCTGAATCCTATATAAAAGGCAAAGTTAAAGACGGAACAGAAATGGACGTCAATATGTGCGTCGTCAGATTCCCCGGGAATATCTCAGAAGAAGATTTCCTGAAGGAATTGAAGAGAATGAATGAATTCACCGGATACGACGGAATTATGGTGCAATTGCCAGTACCGAAACAAATTGATGTAGAGAAGATCAATATGACGTTGGATCCAAAGAAAGATGTAGATGGTTTCACGAAGACTTCTGAATGTGATCCATGCACGCCATTGGGAATTATGAAATTCTTAGAAAATATGAAAGTAGAATTCTCAGGAAAGAATGCTGTAGTGATTGGAAGAAGCGAAATCGTCGGAAAGCCTATGGCGAAAATGCTGCTGGATAAGAATTGTTCAGTGACTGTATGCCATTCGAAGACGCCGAAAGAAGAATTAAAGAGATATGTCGAGAATGCTGACATAATCGTAGTAGCAGCAGGAAAACGTGGAATTCTGAATGATGAATTCAAATTCAAAAAAGACTGCGTGATCATGGATGTTGGAATCAATGTTGACGAAGACAACCACCTGCATGGCGATTGTGAAGGAGAATTGCCGGTCAAGTTTCAGAGTCCTGTTCCAGGAGGAGTAGGACTTCTGACAAGATTGGCATTATTCTTTAATTTAAAGAAATTAATCGAGGGAAAAGACAATGGAGAACTTTAAAGTAGAATTAGTCGAATATCCTGATGAAGATGATTGGATGGAAGTAAAGCGCAGAACTCTCGTAACAGTCGGGAAGAGCGCAAAGAATCCTCCGACATTAGAATGGGAAAAGAAATTATTGGCAGCAATGCACAGCCCTATCAGAAGATTATTCTTTAGCTTCTACTTAGAAGTTCCTTATTGGGTGTCGGTTCATTTATGCAGACATGTTCATGCCCAACCATATGTTCAGACGCAGAGAAATGACAGACAGGACAAATATGACAGAAATTCCGCTCCTCAGGATGCAATGGTCAAAATGATCTGGGATATGAATGCGGAAGAATTAATCGCAGTCATGCACAAGAGATTGTGTGCTCAGGCAAGCCCTGAAACAAGACAGGTGGCAGAAGCCATGCGAAAAGCCGTCTTAGAGAAATGCCCGGAATTCGAAGAAGTTCTTGTTCCGAATTGTGTCTATAGAAACGGCTTATGCACGGAATTCAAACCGTGCGGAGCCGCAGAAGCTTTATTGAAGAAATACAAGAAAAATTAATTCTGTTAATATAATGGAGCTAGAAATGCTCCGGAAAGGAAATGACGATATGGAATACATGACAAATTATTTTGGATGGCCGCGGAAGAATTTGGATCTTTTCTGATCCGCATTTTTATGACTACTCGATTTTAAAATATGAAAGAAAACAATTTGCAACAATCGAAGAGCATAATAACTTCATCGTTGATAACATTAATAAATGCGTGACTGAAAAGGATACGGTGATTTGTCTTGGCGATTTAGGATTTAATTGGTATAAATATATCGATGAAATTCATGCCGCAAAGAAAATCCTTGTGCTCGGAAATCATGACAGAAATTCAAAAGATATCTATTATGATCATTTCGACATGGTCTTCGACGGCCCTGTATTCTTAAATAAATTTATCGTGTTAAGTCACGAACCTTGGCCTGGATGTGGTGAATATTGCATGAATATTCATGGCCATCTTCACAACTCTCATCTAGACAAGCCATTCTACTTTAATGCAAACGTTGCTCAGACAAATTATGTTCCTATTGATGCAAATGATGTCTTTAAGAAGAATTCATATCTTAAAAGAAATAACGAAAGATTCTTAAGAGAATGGTATGCAAAAGATTATGTATTTGATTATGACCATCTTGGAAAACAGCCGGTCAGAAATCATAAACTCATCTCAGGATTCGATAAGATTCCACAGATTATAGATGAATACAATCTTAAGCATAAAACAAAGTTTTATTTGAAAGACATCAATTGGGAAAATTATGACGAGAAGAAAGACGATATGAAAACATATATCTTCAACTTCTTAAAAACCGAAGAGGAAAGGAGGAACTAACTGTTTATAAAATCATATAACAAGTCCAACCTTTTTAACTTTTTTCCTAAATATAATAGAGCAATAAATTATAATTAATAAAAGAGGAATACAGAATGAAAGAAATTGAAAAAGAAGTTTTAAAGCCAAAAGATGTTGCTGCTATTTTAAAAGTGACAACAAAGACATTGATTGAATGGGATAAAAACGGAAAACTAAAAGCTCACCGTAACATTAACGATAGACGATATTATACACGAGATCAAATCAATGATTTCTTGTGTATAGAAAACCGAATTTCAAATAAAATCGTGATTTATGCTCGTGTCTCTAATAACGGACAAAAAGATAATTTGAAAAATCAAATTGAGTTTTTACAAGAATATGCTGATAATAAACAATATAAAATCGATGATGTTATTACTGATATTGGAAGCGGACTAGATTACGAACGTGAAAATTGGAATCGTTTATTGATTGATATTGAAAATTATAAAATTTCAAAAGTTATCATTTCATTTAAAGATAGATTTGTGCGTTTTGGATACTCGTGGTTTGAATCATACTGCAAAAGATATGGATGCACTATTGAAGTCGTTAATGAAAATACGGAATACAAATCACCCGAAGAAGAAATGATAGACGACTTGATTTCAATCATTCATGCATTTTCATGCAGGATCGATGGCTTGCGAAAGTATAAGCGAAAAGAGGATTTGTTAAATGATAGGACAGAAGATAAAGATTTATCCAACTAACAAACAAAAAGAACAGCTAGAGAAAATGTTTTAGTTTTCAAGGCATGCATACAATGCTATGTTGAAAGAATGGAAACAAGAATATTCAAATTACAAAGCTGGAATTAGTAAAAGCTGTCCGTCCGGCAGAAAGATTAGAGATTGGTATAAACAACATAAAGAAGATTGCTATAAATATATGTCTAATATGATTATAGAAACCGTTTCTGAGCATTTAGAAGATGCATATAAACGACTTTTTAATAAAACAGCTCGTTATCCGCAAGAAAAAAAGAGAAAGTTCTAAAAAATCATTTTCTTTAAACGCAAAGAATAAGACTGTATGTTCTATATCGAATAACAGAGTTAAAATAACTAAAAATCTGCGTGTTAAAATGTCAGAACAGTTAAAATATAAAAATCCTAAAGTTTACACGATTTCTTGTATAAACGATGAATATTTTCTATCGATTTCATTTGCAGATAATAAAATCAACAATATAAAAAAGGCAGGAAATATTTGTGGCATAGATTTAGGTTTGAAAACAAATGTTGTTTTAAGCGATAATCTCAAACAGACAAAAGAATATAATCAATCAAAATTAAAATATGATAGATATGCTAACGGTATTTCTAACATTGCATCAAGGCTTTCTAAAAAGCAGAAAGGATCAAAGTCTTGGAAAAAGCTGATAAATAAGTTGCATAGTAAAAATAAAAACCGTTTTAATAGAAACAATGATTTTTATAATAAAACAGTTTTAGAGATTTGTACTTTATATGATTCTATAGGAATCGAAGACTTAGATGTTAAGAAGTTGTCAAAAAACAAACAATTAGCGAAAGCGTGGAATCGCTCTACAATAGGTAGATTTATAACAAAATTAGAAAACAAAGCTAATATGCTTGGAAAGCAAATCATCAAAGTCGATAGATTTTATCCATCATCACAAATATGTTCATGCTGTGGCAATAGGCATCCTATGCCTCTTTATAAAAGAACGTATGTTTGTGAAAAATGTAATAGCGTTATCGATAGAGATGTTAATGCTTCAATTAATATTTTAAATGAAGTGCAGAGAATCTTAAGGGGCAAACAACAAAGGAGGTAGAAAGCTCTATAAATATATTGGGAGGGCTCCCCCAATCTTGATGCGTTAAGAGATTTTGTAAGACTGCTGTGAATAACGGCAGCATAAATCGTTGAGGAACGTGAATAAAGTTTATAATTTTTATATGAAATTATATATTTTATAGAGCAGAAATAACGCTGAATGAAAGTATTAAGATTAAAATTAGTTAATTTCATTGGAGTTATGCACGGCCTCGGAAAAGATGCGATTGAAATTGATTTCACAAAAGGAAATCATAAAATCGTAATGTTCCGTGGCGGAAACGGCTCTGGAAAATCTTCTATTGTCGGTCAGATCACGCCATTCAAGCAATCTACTGACAACAGAGATCAGATCATTCTTGAAGGAAAAGACGGCCGTAAAGAAATCGACTATGAACACAACGGGCATATCTATAAAATCACACATCTTTATCCTGCAAAAGGAACTGCTCAGAGTTTCATTGAAAAGGACGGCGTTGAATTAAATGAAAACGGCGCTGTCAGAGCTTTCGAAGGAATCGTTGAAAAAGAATTCGGAATCACGAAGGATTATTTCAACATCGGAAAAATCGGAAGCAATACGAAGAATTTCGTTGACTTTTCTACTGCCGACAGAAAGAAGTATATCGGAACATTTATCGACATCAATGATTATCTTAAAGCTTTCGGAGTCGTCAATGATAAATTAAAAGCTCTTAAGAAAGACGTCATCACTGTTGCCGATGAACTTAAGCATCATGAAGATCCGTCTGTTGTCAACACTAGAATTTCTCAGCTTTCCGAAAGCATCAAGAGTTATGAAAAATCTCTTGAGAATTCATTGCCTGAGAAAGGAAGAATTGAGTCGAAGATTCATGATCTCGACACTGAAATTAACGGCATTGATCTTGCTGAACTTAAGGCGAAGAAATCCGAAAATGAAAAATCCCTCAGAGACTGTGCCGTAGTTAAGGCTGATCTTGAGAAATTCATTGACACTAATAATATTGATTCAAAGAAGGAAGAACTCCAGAAGAAGATTTCTCAACTTGAAGGTGACATTCGTGTCAATGAAACCGAAAAGAAAACGAAATGCTCTTTAATCACGAATTATGACAACAAGATCAAAGGTCTGAATATTCAGATCAATGGCCTCGGGAATCCTGATGATATTGTCGAAATCAACAAGAAGATTTCGAAGTGTTCTGATGATATTAAAGATATTACGAAGGAACTCCTGGCAAATCCCGAATACAAACTCGTCGAAACTATGCTTGCGAAGAATTCCGATATTTCTCAATATCTTGCGAAACTTTCTATCTTCCTGGCTGATTTCGAGAAGATGTTCGTAGATCTTAATAAGAATTCTCTCGATGCCGTTCATACCAACATCGAATTCTTCTTAAAGGACAATTGCGGCGAAAGTCTTCAGAGACAGGCTAAGCAATCCAGGGAAACCATCGAAGCCAAAAGAACTCTCGAAAGCGAATATAAGGCTACTCTCGCTGAATGCAATTCACACCTCAACCAGCTGGAAGTTCTGAAGAAGAGACCTATGGATTGTCAGATCAATTCATGTCCTTTCATTTCAGAAGCTCTCAGATGGAAGAATGTCCAGCAGAAGATCGACGAAACCGAAGCTTCTCTTGCTCAGGCGAAAAAGGATCTTGAATTGTTGGAAGTCAAAGCCGATAATTTAGACGAAACTATTTCCCAATACGAGAAATTCAGAAATATGCTGACTACCGTAGATCAGCGCGGCAATGCTCTGTTCATCAGATTCTGCGAAAAACAAGGAGGACTTCTTAATTGGTCCAAAGTTCCTTTCGCTGAATTCCAGAAGAGCAAAGAAGAATTCCTCGCAAATGTCAGAGACGCAATCGATGGTATGAAGTCTCTTGCTGCGAAATCCGCTGAATTGGACAATCTTACGAAAACCCGTGATGTTTATGTTGACAGAGATTCCGTCATCAGAAACAAGTATATGGAAGATGTCAAGGAATTCACTGAAGCAAAGGAATTAGTTGAGAAAGAATACAGCGGCCTTGCAGATGCTGGTCTTAAGCTGCTTAATTCCCTTAATTCCGAAAAGGAATTATACGGGAAATATGAAGAATATATCAATGCATCCGTGAAAGCCGAAAATGCTGAGAATATTCTGAAGACTCTTGACGGGGAAATCGAGAAGATCGAGAATCTCACGAAAGATAAAGCAGACCTTGAAAAACAATATGTTGTCATCAACGGCACGATCAAATCTGCTCAGGATTCCAAGGCAGCTAGTACCGTAGAATATAACAATAATTTAGTGACGCTTTCTCAGATCAATTCTCTTAATGATAAATTAAAGAACCTGAAGAAGGCATATGAACCGACAGACGCAGTTGCGAAGGCATTAAGCCCGAAGTCGGGAATTCCGTTGATCTTCATTAGATTATATCTGGACCAGACGAAGAAGATTGCGAACGAATTGCTGGACATTGCGTATGACGGAGAATTCAAGATTGACTTCGATCTCAGCGATAAAGACTTTAAGATCAAGGTAATTGCGAAGGATAACGAAAAAGACGACATCAGTCTGGCAAGTCAAGGCGAAGTTGCGCTGACGACGATTTCATTGTCATTGGCGTTAATTGAGCAGAGTATCGGAGAATATAATATTCTGTGTCTTGACGAAATAGACGGACCATTAGACGCACATAATAGAGAGAATTTCATTAATATTCTTAATGCGCAGATCGATAAACTTGGAATTGAGCAGGTTTTCGTCATCTCTCACAACAATGCTTTCGACATTTGTCCTATGGATTTAGTCCTGTTGAAAGACAGCGCAATCGATATGACAAATGACGCCTTTATGGAAGGCAAGACGATTTTATACGACTACAGCGCTTAGAAAGGAGCGCCATTAAAATATGTTAAACAAAATCACAGACGAACAAAAAGCGACAGTCCTTGAGACTGCCGCTCATATTAAATTCATCATCGATAAATTCTCGTTTCAGTCTCTTAATTTATCCACTATCGAAAACGCGGAAAATAAAGACGTTGTCTTGACAACGTTCTGGATGGACAATATCGGAAAGTTGTTTATGAATGACCCATACACCGATATGATCAGGAAAATGCCATATTCTCTTGGAGGATTGGCGAACGATATTTTAACAGGTGAATGCGGCGACGTATATCTCGAAGATATAAAGACGTTGATCGAGAATGCTGAAAAATATGGTGCTGAAGAACAGCGCAACGCATTTTCATACATTTTACACGTTATCATGTCAAGACATGATGATGATGATACCAACGAGCATGCCATTGAAATGTTGTTTGATTCAAAGCTCATGGATTACGCTAACTATGGTGTCACATATGAGAATACGCGAACTAAATTCTTTGATTACATTATGATCAACAGCAAATATGCGTTGAAATATGTCGATAAAATCAATAATTCTCGATATGGCAGCACATACAATACATTTGGATCAATCATAACAAATACTCATCTTTCCAAAGAGGACAGAATCGAATGCATTGGAAAAACATATACTCAGAAAGAGAGTGGAAAAGTCATCGAAGCCATCAGATCAAAATTCACAAATTTCGATGTTATTGATGATTTCATAACCGCTACAATTTTGGACAATAATCGACTCAAAAACAAAAAGGCTGCTATTCAGAGTTTCATGATTAAATTATTCGTCGGCTCTAAGATGCATTACGTATCATCTTCACAGATGATGTTCTTGAAACCTGGATTTAAAGATTTTGCCAAAAAATACATTGAATATATCGACGATGATTTCATGAATAATTATGACACTCAGCACGGCTGGGGCAGACAATATCAGGTGAATTCAAACATCGCCGAATTTGTCACAGCTATGATTTCGTCAGCGTTGTCGTTTGATGACCAGATGAAATTCTGCGAAAAATATAGCTGGTTCTCAAAAGGATATTGCACTCGTATGATCAGCGATATTTCATACACGAGGGAGTTCGATGCATATAAATATGACGCTACTTTAGAAAAACTTTTAATGGCTATTAGAAATAGCATCATTAACTGGGCATGGGATGGAAATATCGGAAGAAATTTCCATGCCAATCCTGGACGATTAATGTCTGTGTATCCGTCCGTATTTGAAAACATGCTTACATCATCCATTGACACGTATATTGTTAGCCTTGAAGCTTTTGGCGGCGTCAATAATAATTATTTGAGCACAATGGATGACAAATACGCTTCAAAAATCATGTTTATTTCAAAACCGTGTTTTGAAGAGGCATTGAACGGTACTTACACGTTCCGCAGAGAGTTAGAACTTATATCATATATTATCAGCTGGTTCAGCAAAGTTGATGCTAAAAAATACAATCTTGACGCATTCTTTAATGTATTCGACACCAGCATCACTGATAAGATTGTTGATATCGTTGTTTCTGAAACGAATAGCAGCTCCTCATATTCATCATCATATTATTATCATAATAATACCAGCGTCAGCTTCAAGGATCGAATCACAGGGTATTTGAATACAATCAAGACTTTTGCTGATAAATTCCCTGAAAGCAAAGCAGCAGCACAGGCATCTGAAAATATCGATACTTGTGTCAGAAACATCGAAGTCTTGGTTAACATTTAAATTTGAAATAAAAAAGCGCCGTCAACAAATCATTATATGACGGAGGTTATCAGATGGAAGAAAAAGATAAATTCGGCCCTGATGTAGAATTATATCGAGCGTATTTCAAAGAAGATCTCGATGCTATTGAAGAAGAACTTGCGAAATCGAAAGAGTATTCTCAGATTATCGATAAAGAGATCACTGCGTTGAGTGCTCCTGGTCTTGCGACAAAGGGAACTCAGCATTATCTCATCGAACATATCACGAATGCTGTCGAATTGCAGACTCAGCGTCAAGGCTTAAGAAAAGACAGAGTTGCCATCAAGAAATTGATTATGGATTATGCCAATAGAAAAGAAGACCGTGACAGTGGAGACGGAGATGCTGTTAATCTTACTGATATCATGAATAAGCTGATGGCTCAGGGCAACAAGCCTGACATGACGGTTAAGGAAAAGCCTGAAGATATCGACTCAGATATCGACAAGGCTTTAGGAGACGACGAAAAATAAAACATGCCGAGAGATTTCTCGGCGTGTTTCTTTAATTTATACAGAAAGGATAACTATTATGGCAAGTATTGAAGAAAAAGTTGAAGAATTTTATAAGAAGAAGTTAGACAATTTAGGAATCAAGCGCTATGGCAAGACTGAAAAAGTCAATGATATTATTGCAAATGCTTTAAAAAATGCCGATAGCAAATCCGGCGGCTTTGGTAATAATTATCCTGACATTCAGGTGATGCTGACGAATAATATAGGAAGATATATTCCTGTCATGATTGAGGCTAAGGGTTCTAAAGGAAAATTAGTCAAATATGCTAAAGATGGGAAGACAATCCTTGGAGTAGTGTATTATGATTCTGATGGAAAGCCTGGAAAGGATGGAATTCCTACGCATAAGAAGGGTGACCCGAATTATTCTGCTATTCGTGATTTCGCTGTCAATGGCGCTATTCATTATGGCAATGCGATTTTAAATGAAGAAAATCACACCTATAATGAAGTTATTGTTATCGGTATTAACGGAACTATGACGGATAGTAACGGAGAATTGTGTGATCCTGAATGCAAAGCGTATTATATCTCCGAAAAGAACAATAGAGTTCCGAAAGAGATCGAAAAAATTACCGCCGATGACTGGTCTCTTTTAAAACAAAATAATGTTGATTCATTATTTAAGATTTTAGACAATTTAAGCCTGACAGATGCTGAACTTGAAGATTTGACAAGAAAGACTGAGACGACTTTAGAAGAAAAAATCAAATCAATGCATCAGGCACTTTACGATAATGTACAGATCAAGACCGCGTTAACAACAAACGAAAAGTTATACTTGTTTTGCGGATTAATTATGGCGGGTCTTAAGACTAATGGCGTGAATCCATTAACGACAAATGATTTAAAGGGAAATGACAACGATCGACTTAACGATGGCACTGTTGTTATCGATCATATCAGAAGCTTTTTATATGCGAAAGATTATTCCAACGAAAAGGTCAATATGATCGAAGGATTACTTGAAGGAGTTTTTAAGAATCCTGTTCTTTGGAAACCGAAAGAAGGGATCAGTTTGCTTCATACATTATTTAGTCAAGTCAAATCAGAAATCATTCCATGCCTTGAGAGCAATTTGCATTTAGACTTTACTGGAAAAATTTTGAATTCCTTGAATGATTGGGTTAGTATTGAAAATGATTCTGCAAATGATGTTGTCTTGACTCCTAGATATGTTACTGCATTAATGGCAAAAATGGCTAGAACTAACATGGATTCTTTCGTCTGGGATAAGACGATGGGTTCTGCTGGATTCCTTGTCTCTGCCATGGATATTATGATTAAGGACGCAAAAGAGAAGATCACCGATAAAGATAAATTAAATGCTAAGATTAAAAACATCAAGGAAAATCAACTTCTTGGTATTGAAATCTTAGGAAATATTTATATCTTAGCGGCTCTTAATATGATCTTAATGGGCGGCGGCTATAATAATATTATTAATGAAGATAGTCATAAATATTCATTAGATAATAATACATTCCCAGCGAATGTGTTCTTATTAAATCCGCCGTATAGTGCTCCTGGAAAAGGATTTAATTTCGTTGAAGAAGCGCTCTCTCAGATGACTTCTGGGTATGCGTGCATCTTAATTCAGGATAGTGCTGGAAATGGCCAAGGACTTCCTTACACAAAAAGAATCCTTGAGCACAATACATTAGAAGCCAGTATTAAAATGCCTGAAGGATTGTTCGGATCAAAAGCGTCTGTTAATGTTTATATCTTCGTATTTAAAGTGAATCGTCCACATGAAAAAGATGATATTGTAAAATTTATCGATTTCAGCGAAGACGGATATAGCAGACAGAACAGAAAGAAATCATCACAAGAAACAAATCTTAGAAACACAGATCATGCTATCGAAAGATATGACGAGGTTCTTTCAATCGTATTAGATAAGAAGTCTAAAACAGAATATTATACGGAAAGTAACGGTAAAGTTATAGAAGATTGTATCACGCTCGAAGGCAACGATTGGCTGTTTAATCAGCATCAGAAGAGAAGCGCTGAATTAACTGAAGACATTTTTAGAGATGTTGTATCAAACTATATTGGTTTTCAAGTTGTTAAATTAATGAAAGGAACATTATAGCCATGAAAAAGTTTGAATATTTTAGAATTGATACGCTATTCGATATTCATCCAACAAAAGCATATAAACTTACAAATAGCCAATTATATGCTACAACTGGTAACACTCCGATATTATCTAATTCTTCTGTGAATAATGGTATTGGAGGATATTGCGGATTAGATCCAACTGAGCCTGGAAACACAATTACATTTTCAGACACAACAACTGGGACAGACACCATCTTTTATCAGCCGGATCCGTTTATAGGATATCCGCATGTACAAGGGTTATATCCTAAAAAGGGAACACACACGTGGTGCGCTAGAGAATATTTATATCTCGTAGCTCTAATAAAATGCGCGGCTGGAAAAGGATGGAATTATTCTAATAAATTCACGAGGAAGTTTGTATCTAATTTAAATATTCTTCTTCCTATAACAAATTCTGGTGAAATTGATTTCGAATATATGCAGGAGAGAGTAAAGGAACTTGAGCAGGAGAGAGTAAAGGAACTTGAGCAGGAGAGAGTAAAGGAACTTGACGCATATTTAAAAGTGACAGGGCTTAACGATTATGAATTAACGGAAGAAGATAAAAAAGTTAAAGCTATACATAAAGTCAATAAGGTTTTCGAAATTGGATCATTGTTTGAAAAAGTCGAAACTAAAAAAGTCCAAGGAAAGGCTAATGATTTTCCAGAAAAGGAAACTGAAGAATATTGTATTCCATTATTAACAGCAGGCATTGAAAATCATGGATTTGCAAGATATGCTAAGAAAGAGCAATGCCCAGAAACGATTTCGAATGTTATCAGCATATCTGCGAATGGCGCAAATTCTGGAGTATCATTCTATCAGCCATATCAATTTGCGGTATTACAAGATGCATATGCTGTAAAGGTTAAAAATTATACGATTCCGAATGAAGAAGTCGGAATATATTTATCAGCCGTATTAAATAAATCATTAAAAGGGACACATGGTTGGACATATAAAGCTGGATGGAATAGGGTTAAATACGAGAAAGTATCAGTTCCAATTAAAACAGATGAAAATAGAAATCCGGTTATTGATCCTGATCATAAATGGAGTGCTGATGGATATATTCCAGATTGGGATTATATGCAGAAGATTACCAAGGTTTACGAAAAAGAAGTCATCGCAGGTGTCGTTAAAAATAAAGACGAGATTATTGAGAAGACTAAAGAGATCGTTAATAAAGACTAGTGAGGAATTCCCTCATTAGTCTTAATGTCGGGACGTACACGCTTAATCGCGCGTTTATATACGAAATGTATAGAAAGGATTAAATATGAAATTAATTAAAAGTTTAGCAGATATTGATTATTCCTCAGCGAATTCAATCGCGTTTGAAGGAACCGTTATCGGTGTTTTGTCTGAAGGCGATGGTGATAAGAGACCTTTCAAGTTTTCTATTAAATTAGAAGAGAGCGGAGAATTATTGAATGCCAACAGCTGGAAATTTGATAATCTTCAAACTATCAAGGATTTGGTAAAATCCAGCGATGTCTATAGATTCGAAGCTGTTGCGAACACTTTCGGAAATTATGGCCAGCAGATCCGTGTCGGAAATATTCAGCCTACCGGAAAGAAGTCTACGAAAAAGATCGTCAAGGATCATGATGCTGATACATTGAGAAGAGATATTTCCGTTCTTGTCAACACATATGTCAAAACCGATATTTTGAAGATCATTCTCAATAAGTTGATTTTCGATAACGATGATTTCTTCAAATGGCCTGCTGCTACCAGAATTCACCACAACTATCCCGGTGGTTTAGCAACTCATTCCTTGGCTGTTGCGAAGAATGCTGTCGCAACATGGAAGAATTATAATGGCGATCATCTTGATATCGAAGTCATCGTCACCGGTGCTCTTCTTCATGATATCGGAAAGCTTGACGAATATAAAATCGATGGTTCCAGAACTGTTTATGGCGATTTGATTCCGCATCCCGTCAGTGGCGCAGAACGTGTCGCTTATGTTGCGATGAATAATGGCGCTGATCCCAACAAGAATATGAAAGTCTTAATGGTCCGCCATATCATTCTGTCACACCACGAGAAACTTGAATTCGGCGCTGCTGTCAAGCCTCTTATCAGCGAAGCATGGATTGTCGCAAATGCCGATAAATTAGACGCTGAAATGGAATCTATTAATACAACTCTGGATAATCTTACGATGAATACGGAATCTGACAGACTTATGTCTTTGGATTCTGGAAAAATCCTTAAATGGAATTAATAGGGGGAAATCAATATGGAAATGTCTTCTTATGTACCGATGGTCACTGAGACGGAATATCAGCTTGAATTAGAACTTGACGATCAATATGACGAAGAATTCATGGAAGATGCTACGGATGAACTTGCGGAAATAATGCTTGAACATTACGAGAGCCATTCGACACAATTCCAGAAATACGAGAACTTCCTGAAGCACGTGACGATCAAGAACGCGGATGTTCAGACAATTAAGATGGCTGTCGACAAATTCAAAAAATTGATGAGATGCGAAAAGGGACGCGAAAGACTTGAGAAAATTAAGGGGGAGACTAATGGCGGAAACAATTAAGAAACCAAAAGGCACGTTAATCAAAGTTCTCCCGATCAAGAGAGAAATCGAGAAGAATCAGTATTATGATTCGTTATTGATCTGGTATAGAGACGAGAACGGTGTCAAAAAAACGAGATTCGTCGACAGATGCAAAATCCCGTTTTATATCATTAAAGACAAAGAGAGCAAGGAAGCATTCAAGCCTCCTATGTTCATTCCCAGAGATAAGGTAGAAAAAGTCGAAGTATATTCCGACATGTTCTATCGTGAATTAGCCATGAGAACTGATACTTTAGGATTTTATGACAGAATCATCACGAATTATCCCGTCAAGGCACAGGCTGGCAATTTAAAGAATATCTTAAAGCACCCGTGGATTTACGATTCAGATATGGATATCGCAGACAGATATATCAAATATTTTGACGAAGAATTTGAAGCTGACAAGAATTATAAACTTCATAAATGTTATTACGATATTGAAGTCGATTTGGCTCCTGATGGATTAGTCAAAGATTCCAAAGGCCATATCGGCTATATGGGATTTCCTAATGAAGAAATCGCTCCGTGCCCTGTCAACATTATCACATTGGTAGATGGCACGACACATATTGTATATACATTAGCCGTCAACAATAAGAAGAATGTTCTTCAGCAGGAATTCAACGCAAAGCTTGACGAAGAAAAGAATTATCTCTTGAATGAGATGAAAGAGAAATATAATTTCGCTCCTAATGACATGGTCATCAAGGTTTATGATACTGAGAGAGAATGCATCGAAGCTTTCTTTAAATTAGTTCACGAAATCGATCCTGATTATATTAGCGGATGGAATACACATTTCGATATTCTGACGATGATGAATAGATTGACGAAGATCTATAATAAAGATCCTGAATGCCGTGCTGCTGGAATTCGTGGTTATGACAAGACAGCCATGACGATGTGTGACAGCAAATACCTCATTCAGACGGGAAAGAACGGCGAACCTATTTATCTGACTCCTAAAGCGTATTTGTCCAGCAGACCTGAGCAGGCCGTCAGTGACCGTATGGACACAATGACGATTATCGACGGAATCAACTGGATCGATCAGATGGAATTATACGCAAACGTCAGAAAGTCTTCTGGCGCTAAGGAGTCTTATAAATTAGACGCAATTGCCTATGAAGAATTGGGAAGAGAAAAGCTTGACTATGCTGGATATACTCTTAAGACTCTTCCTTGGCTCGATTATCAGAAGTTCTTCTTATATAACCAGATCGATGTCACTCTGTTATCATTGCTGGAAGACAAGAACTTGGATTTCGATATGCTTCAGAAGCTTTCTGATATTACAAATACCAGAAAGGAAAAGGTTTTCAAGAAGACGATCTCTCTTAAGAACTTCATCTGCAAATTCTCTGAGCAGCAGGGATTCATCATGGGAAACAACAAGAATGCCCATTATGGCGATGAAGGAGATTATTTCGAGCAGAATTATCTGGTTAAGGAAGAAGTCAAAGAAAATGACAAGAGATATTTAGACGCGTTCAACAAGAAGGATAATTACGGCGCATATGTCGGAGATCCTAATCTGAATGACTTCTGCGGAATTGTGGATTCTACAGGACATAAGTCAATGTTCATTTTCGAACACGTATTTGATGAGGATTTCTCGTCATTGTATCCGTCAATCATCAGAGCTTTCAACATTGACGTGAATTCTCAGGTGGGAAAATTCTTCCTGCTTGACGAGCATATTAAGGAGAAACTGACGAATGAATTCGGATATGACGGATTATTTTCAGTTTCGAAGAATATTGAAGCAAAGAGCGATGCAGACGCTTCTACGAACGATATTGGCCCGACTTTGACAGACAGTCTTGAAAGTCAGGATTGGATCAGAATCGGCGAAAAGTATTTCGATCTTCCATCATCTGCGCAGGTTATGAAAGACCTTGAAGCGATGATCGCCGAAAAATAAACGCCACAACAATTAATTATAATTAGGAGGCTAACATGAAAAAGGTTGAAAAACTCAGTGATAAGAAGTTCCTTAGCATCGATTGGAAGTACGAGGCTGAAAGATTGGAAGCTTTAAGAACAGCTGCTGTTGATGAAAAGTCAAAGAAGAAGTATCGCAAAGCAATGATAGAAGTCAAGGAAAAGGTCGTTGAAGCTAGAAAAGAGCAGAACGCCCTTTTGGATGAAGCCGTTGCTGAAATCAGAGAAGATCAGAAGAATATTAGCGTTATCGAATCAAATAAGCGCTATTTAAGAGATCTTTTCGACAAATTCGGTCTTTAAAAATATAAAGAGAAAGGAATTGAATCCTTTCTCTTTTTTTATTTTGCGTGTCCTCTGAATTTCATTTATATATGATAACAATGAAAAAGGAGGACGTATTAGATATGGATGAATTATTTAGTTTTGTCGGTAGTCTCTTTAGTGGAAGCTCAGACGATGATTCGTCTGCACTCTACAATGAAACTTGGGGCTCTGATTATTGGGACGACTAGATCGTCTCAATGATCGGCAAAAAAGAGGAAAGGTGCTTGATGCATCTTTCCTTTTTTTATTTTTTTATGCGATCCAGACGCGCTTTGCGTTGCTGGCTTTAAGAAGATTTTCTTTCCAGCTGTTAAGAAGCTCGTCTCTGTCACCTTTGGCGCTATCGACCATTTCAAAGAATGGCGTCAAAGAGCCATATACAGTAGTATAATTCTCGAATCTATGACGGATAGGATATAATGAAATTAACACATCGTCAAGGCATAATCTCAGGAATTCGTCGCGCATTTGCATCGGAATTGTCTTCATATGCTGCGGATGTACCGCCTTCAATTCAACCAAAGCCCCGTCATTATTTATTAATTTAGGGCGTATTGTCACGATATTCGGCGCCTCGAATTCAAACGTAGGTCTCGCAACTGTCGCGCTCAGAAGGTCGTTTAATTCCTGCATAGCGAACGGTTCCGCAACTACAGGCAGCAAACTTCCGCCGAACTGATTCATATTGCTCAGCCATATGTTATGAATTCCCATGATCTCAAGTCTGTCGTCATTCGGGATTATATATTTATTAGGGTATTTAGGGTCAAGCGCATCTTTTTTTGTAAGCATTGTCCTGAATCTATACGGGAAATACTTGCTGAATGTCGGCAGAGACTCCTGAAATACGATTCGCATCATCTCTTCTTCACTGATCTCAAGTTCTTGGACAGTGCTTCCCAGCATTCTGTTCAAGTAGCGTAAACACGTTGTTGCAGTCAAACCAGAATACATTGTCTGTCCACCTCCTCGATTATTGATTTGTAGACGGCTTATAATTATCCGGAATATCCATATGTCCGAGATCTGCGTAAGTTCCATCGCAATATTTGCGTCTGGCTGTGGCAAAAATATTCTGGGACGGTTTCTCTTCAGCACTGAATTTGATGGTAGTCAGAATTTCATCAGGATAATCATGAACCATTAATTTAGCGGCATCTACAGCTTCCTTAGGAAGGATATTCGCAATTCCAAGATTCTCGATATTTGCATCGACATTCTTTCCGCCGTCAAGTTCATTGACGATTCTTCCGACAGTAGTGTCAGTAGGAAGGAAATCTTTTCCGTCGATCTTAAGATATGAAAGAGTACCCTGGTAAATTCTCAGAAGGCACGCAAGAGCAGCGCCAAGAGAAATGACGGAATTCTTTCTTCCGAGTACGAATTTAAGGAATTCAGAAACGATATTCTGACGGATAGAAGCAATCAGAACAATTCTCTCAAGAAGTTCTTCAGGCTTGTATAAATTGAATAAAGCTTCCTTGTCGATGAAATAAGTTAACTTGACACCGTTGACTTTCTGCTCAGGAACGACGAAAATGCCGAAACTGTCAGTAGTAGTGGTCGTATTGGCGTTATGGATTTTAACTTCATCATATTCCCCGAGGAGATGTCCGAGCTCCTGGCAGAGGCAATATTCAGTAATCTTATTCTGCTTATAAAGCTTGATCAATTCAGCTCCATGTATAATATCTTCATTCATAATGTCATATCACCTCCGATTTAATATTTAATGATCTTCTCAATAGGACTATCAAGGTTCTTTCCGTTTTCACGAGTTCTGGTGACACCGGAAACAAGCTGAGTATTAATGTCTTCGCCGCCGACTCCGCTGAATGTGGAATTAAGCTGAGGAAGCTTGACGAATCTGACCATTCTGTAGCCGAATTTGTTGGCATCGCTGTAAGCAAAACGGAAAGGCCTGGAAAGATTCTTCTTGTCTCTGTAAATTTCGCTTAACATGAATTCAATGCTGACGGTATTAAGACCGATGTTTTCGCATTTTGCGGCAAGCATGCAGCTTAAGAAAGTTTCCAAAGAATCCTCGTATGAAATATAAGGAGGAAGCTTTGCGTTTTCAATGATCTTTCTGAAGAAGAACATGAAATCATCAGCAGCCTGTCTATGAAGAACATCATAGACGAATGCATCGCCACGTTTCAAAGTATAAACGAAATACATGATTTCTTTGATTCCATTTCCAGGAGTATATTTCTTCTTTTCAACGGAAGAGAACTGGAACTGGAAACGAATCGGCATATTCATGTTGTATTTTTGGCCATCGGCGAAAAAGAACAGAAGACCCATCGTCTCGATTCTATCGCCAAGATCTGTTGCCAGAGCATTGTCATCGTCTTTGTTGAAGAAGAAATCAGGAACATAAATTTCGCATTTGTTTCCTACGAAAGTCTCCTGAGTTCTCAAACCGAAAGTTTCAGATTTCAAAAATGGATAACTCATTGCGTCAAACCTCCGATTATTTTATCTGACTTCTCTTTTCTTTCCTGAGCACCATCATTATTCAAGGAGTCGCTTATGATGCCTGCATTGGAAAGATCGCCGATACCAGCTTCCTGATTGGCTTTTCTGAAGCGGAAGACGAACTTCTTCATATGAATGACGTTTCCACGTTGTATGACACAGAATACGGGAACGCCATAATCAATTCTCGTAACTTCAATATGATATTCAATGCCGACTTTGTCATTCTTGTTGTATTTTTCCTTGAGTCCGTCAAGGTATTCGCGGATTTCGCTTTCCGTTATAGGCTCTCCGATGCATAGTCTCAGGAAATTAAGATCGGCTTTGAGTTCTTCCTGTTCTTTGCAGAAGTTGAAGATTTCAGGATGCAAAAGCTGTCTCAAACGCGCATAATAGATAGAATTCTCGACACTCGTAGGAAGACTTTCATGATTCTTCATGAAGAGCTCGTTAAGAGTCGTCAGCTGAGGATTCTCTGCTTCGTTTATGAACATATTAAATCAGCGTCATATACACGTTTGCGAGAGTATATAATGCTTCCTGAATTGTGTGCGGATCGACAGATCTCAGATCATCGTAAGCTTTTGCGACACTCATACGCATGTCTGCTAATTCCTTCAGAACATTCATTTTTCCGCCGTGTGTATAAGAGACGGAATATTCTCCGTTATTTCCGCAAGTGACATCGCATTCATTGACATTGCCGAAACAATAGACGCCGTCAGAAATATCGTTTGTATATGTCTGGGCATTGTTTTCCTTAATGGCATATGAAATCAATGTAGACTCTTCGAGTGGCATGGAAGTACCGGAAGAAATTCTTCTGGCCAATTCAGTAAGTTTCGTAGTATACTTGAAATTTGTCAAGTCTTCGAAGATAGGACTATATCTCAAATTCATATAATCCGCAGTATCCATTGCGCTCTTGGAGAATTTCGAGATCTCTGTATCGATGGCCTCTCTGAGATGTTCGAGCTTATCATTGACACGGTATTCGATTCCGCCATATGCACATTCGATCTGAATATAATCTTCAGACAAGATATTAATGTTTCTCATAGAGACTCCTCCAATTCATATTATAATCTTTTGTTCCGTTAAAAAAGGCGAAATCGCAACATCAGTCGCAATTCGCCTCTTTAAGATTATCGAAAAATTCACGGTTAGAAGAATTCTTAAGCGAAGGGTCATGGCTCAATATATCTAGACGCTCAAAGAAATGTTCCACAAACAATGAATAATTCTCGTATTTTTTCTTCGACACTTTCATGAGAAGCTTTTCCAGAATTCCGTGGCTGTTGAATAATTTGTCAAGAATTTCTTCTGCTCGTTTCAGAGAATTCATATTAATTATGGATTCAGGATGGTTCTTGAAATACAGACTCTTCGCCATCCAATATGAAGACTTCTCAGCTTTGACGTTTTTCAGATTAGACAGCTTCTTCCCGTTATATACCTGAGAATTTATCTTATGGGGAGAATTATCAGCGAAATTATGATTCTTCAATTCGTTGAATGCTGTCTCATATAAAACATCCAGAGATTTCAGACGAATTTCCCAAAAGTCATCCAATGCTCTGATAGGGCTTCTTCCAGTAGAATCGACAACTGTATCAGGATGTGACTCAACGACTGACTTATAAATATTCTCGGCATTTTCGTCGTCATTCATGATGGCATTGACGGCGAATTGAATGTCGAAAATTTCCAGAGCGGAAGCAGAAGGGAAGAATCTCAGGAGTCTTTCAATGACATTGTCAACACGGTCTTCCGTCAGAAAATCGATGAGCGCTTTGAAATCTTTATACGATAATTCACTTAGCTTCATCATCCAATTCACATTCTTCGAGATAATCAGACCAGATCTGATTTCTCAATTCGGCTTTTGTTTCAATGTCAAAGAACGGGTATAAATATTTCTTGGCTGCTTCGGAATCATTGTCGATGACGATCTTGTTTCCGTAATTGATCAACATTTCGCTTATTTTATTGTTGAATTCTTCAAAGAGATCCAAATTCACGATAGTGTTGAATAAAACATACGCGGATTCAGTCTCGTTGCAGATATCGTCGATGATGTCATTGATGAAATGAAGAATGACAACATCGTCAGGGTTTCTGAATTTCTTCTTGCCCTGAATTACAAAGAGGTCTTTTGCGTGTTCATCGGTGTCCATCAATGCGGAATATTTCTGGATGAATTTCTCCTTCTCTTTGTGCATAGTGCTCTCGACATAAGCGACCATGTTGTCGAATTGTCTCGTATATAAGAATTCATACAATGCTTCAAGATCTTCAAGATATACGCTCGGAGTAGTATAGTCAAGATCATCGCCCAACTGTACGCCATATCTCTTTAAGAATCCTTCATTGACAAGATTCCCGACTTTTGACACGGACTGCATCATGTAATCCTTGTCATAGAATTCGTTTTCAGGAGTAATGTTCTCGTATTTCTCCTTATAATAAGTGATATAATTCATTCTGTCGATATGCTCGCTCAATTTGCTGTCGAGTTGTTCGGCGATGTTTTCAAGGACGATTTCTTCGCATAATTCGTCCTGAAGATTCAGAATTATGTCAACGGTATCAACGATTTCGTCATTTCCAGTAGCAGTCAGCATAGTATCAGTATTTAAATCCATTTTAGGTATCACCTCCATTTTAGATTAACAGTAGATATATTAAATAGTTCCGGCGATTTTTTTCTTTTAAATTTCGCAGAATAATGCCGTGAAATATGTCTTCAATATGAAGCATGAATTCCCCGTCTTCATGATCATCATCGGTATTATGGCCAAATTCTTTGCGGCATCAATGCTTTCGATCAAAGCGTTGTATGGCACGAATATTTTCATGATTTTAGAGAATTTCATTAAGTCTTCGGAATTCAGGTCTTTCATACAGACGGTTTCATAAATGGAATTCGCAAAACGGATGTTTTCATACATCATCAGAAAATAAGAACTCTTGATGAAATTTTTGGCATATTCAGCGCCAGTGACGGGGAATTTGTATTTGAGACACACGGAATCTCCTAAGTGGATTTTCAGAAAGTCCTTGAATTTGATGGAATGGTATTCTTCTTCAAGCATAGCAATATCCACGGAATTGACCAGATAGGAGAATTCCTTTCGGCATTGCTTCCTTAATTTTCTGCGGTAGTGTTTGTTCATGAGTCCTGATGTCGGAGCGTTCTCATGAATGTCGATATTATATAATTTCATAAAGTATACCTCAAATTAATCGGAATTCAGATTTGCGATGCGCATGAATGCATCGGCGGTTTTCTTCTTCTGCTCTTCATATTCTGATAGGGACATTTCCCCGGATTGGAGCTTTTCATTCTGTTTAATTAATGATTGGTAAACACTGCTGTCCATATAAGAGGAATTCTCGGAGAATGCTGCGGTGTTCAATACGGAATTAATTCTGGAAGAAATTCCCCCGTCATCGGAACTCATTATATTGACATTTGCTCTTGACGCTACAGGAGATATGTGGAATCTGTCGCGGAAGCATGTTCCATAGAATACCGCCCATCTGAAAATCAAATATGACATTAAGCTATCGTCGTGTTTCCCGTTTCTTGCTTCGATCTTACCGTTTCTCTTCTTTTCAAGTGTTACGAGATTTGAGTAGATATTCGGGGAAACTATCTTGTCATATTCATTATTGACGATATCGAATAATAAATCCATCATCTGATTTCTCGTCTGCTTGTTTGTATCAACGCCATAAATGGTTGTCTTTGTTTTCTTCTTGACGACGAATCCGCTGCTGGTTGTCTTTTCGCCGAAATGCTGCTTGTCTTCTCTGAACATTCTCGGCTCAATTAAGGGATTCTTCATCAATGCGTCTACGATGCCCATACCAATACCAGTCTTTTCGACGACCAGCAATGCTTTTCTGAAATACAGCGTCATTAATTCTTCAATGATTCTTCTATATGTGTCAGTGTCTACTTTAGAATTCAGGAAATCTCCTACGACGTGGAAATCTTCGGGATGTATGATAGATATGGCGGAACTATCGTTTGAAAGACCGCCAGATACGTCGCAGCTTAAGATATAATTCATTCTTAAATCAGGTTCTTCATAAAATGTCACGGGGTACCTGTTGAATATCAATAAAGTAGAATGCGGCTGCTTCACATAATCGTATACTCTCGTCAGCTGATCTTCTGAGAATACTGCTCCATCGGTTGAATGCGGCCATACCAACAGAACTTCACGCTTCAATGTCAGCATATCATTCGCCAATGCTCTCTTCTGCTTCTCGAGCCATTCTTCGGATTTTCCCAATTCTTTATAGGAGTATTCCACGAAGATGAAATCGTTCATGGAATTTGAGTGAATATACTCGTTCAATTCGTTTTCGTTCAGGTCAAATAATTCCAGCTTCCATTTCGCCGCATCTTCGATCATGTTATAACAGAAGCATCCAGGAGTTCCTTCGTCTATATTATTCGGAGTCGTTGTTATGACTACGCCATAGGGTTTTCCATTGTTTTTCGCGTTTTCAGATGCTTTAGAGAATGCAGGTATAGCTGCTTTATATGTTATGTCGTTATATTTCATGAAGGCGAATTCATCAAACACAATATTTGATACTGTCAGACCTCTTCCCGCCTTATCGGCTGCATCTGGATCGCTTCCCGGTGACACTACTCTTAATGTGTTATTTCTTTTCGACAATAATTTACTCTCTTGATTATCGATATCTTTTTTCACGTCTACTATGAAATTATCGAGCATCCATTTCGGCAATAAGTCTTTTATGTCCTTGAATAGTTTCAGGTTTTTGATTGCGTCTTGTTTTCCCTTATTTAAATACACTTCATTTGCGTTTGATGCTACGAAGCACATATTCCAGACATCTACTGCGATAGTTGCCATGGTTTTTCCGTTCTGACGTGGCAATATCATGATTATGTTTTTATTTAATGATCTTAAATACGAGAACGTTATGTTTCCTATATTCGCGATATACGGAATATTTGCGCCATCTGCTGGTATTCTGATGACTTCTCTTAGGAAATACCAGACATTCAACGAACATTCTCTGAAAATTCTGATTTCCTGCTCTGGTGTCAGGTCTTTGCTGTATGGATCCAATCCTTTGATATTCTCGTCATACAACGCCAGCATGAATTTATTATTCTTGATTTTCCTTTCTCTCAGATATTTCGACATTTTCAGAAAGGATTTGTTTTTTGTACTTGTATCATATATCATGTAATTTCCCCCGAATTCATTTTTCCGCTTTAATTAAGATTAATTCTTATTAATATTATATTATTATATTTATATTATATTCTGTATATATTTAGTATATTTACTT
>ERZ808240.605-NODE-605-length-46028-cov-4.162639_pt1 | contig 46028 bp, 40 predicted proteins | sample MGYA00521084_ERZ808240 | MGnify/ENA primary metagenome ERZ808240 (study PRJEB31516, sample SAMN03275571) | gut metagenome | biome: mammalia-associated habitat; material: feces | host: Papio cynocephalus | place: Kenya | collected 2012-08-06 ...
AAAAAGAAAGGGTTTTTTAAGATGAAATTTTCATGTGACAAACAGTTCTTATGTGAAGCAATTGTGAATGTATCAAAGGCAGTAGCCTCAAACTCAACTATACCAGCTCTTGAAGGAATAAAAGTAAAGGTAACTCCCAATCAGGTAGAGCTTACAGGATACAACCTCGAAATAGGAATTACAACAACTCTTATGGCAATAACAGAAGGAGAAGGAGAATTTGTAATTGATTCAAGGATATTCAGTGAGATGACAAGAAAAATGTCAGATGATGTAATTGTCTTTGAACTTAATGAAAATATGACAGTAGCTATTTCAAGCGGAAATACCCAATGCTCAATAACAGCAATGTCAGCAGAGGAATATCCGGAACTTCCGAAAGTTGATACAGAAACAGCAATAAAAATTCCTCAGGGAACACTCAAATCAATGATTTCAAATACAAAATATGCTGTATCAACAGCAGAAGTAAAGCCAATATTTACAGGTGAACTTTTTGACATAGAAAACGGTTCATTCAGTATGGTTGCTATGGACGGATTCAGACTTGCAATAAGAAATGAATCAATAGCATACACTGAAAAAAGCTATTTTGTAGTGCCAAGAAAAACTCTTTCAGAACTTTCAAGTCTCATAAGAGACAATGACGGTGAAAGAGAATGTAACATATACGTAAATCCGAAGAACGTTATATTTGACATAAACGGCTATCTGATAATATCAAGACTTCTTGAAGGTGAATTTCACAACTACAAAATCAGCATACCAAGCGAATACAAAACAGAAATAATCCTGAATACAAAGGATTTCATAACAAGTATGGAACGCTGTTCACTGCTTATTGACAGCAAGAACAAAGCACCGGTAAAATGCACCTTTGAAAACGGTGAAGCTCATGTTGAGTGCAAAACACCTCTCGGCGAAATAAATGACATTCTTCCTGCATCAGTTACAGGAGAACCGGTAACAATAGGCTTTAACAACAAATTTGCCCTTGATGCACTCAGAGCATCTGAATGTGACAGAATAAAAATCCAGCTTAACGGAGGAATGAAAGTAATAAAAATGCTTCCTGTTGAGGGAGAAGATTTCATCTTCCTGCTTATGCCGATACAGCTGAGATAATTTTTCTTTTTCCTTGACAAAAAAGTAATTTTGTATTAAAATAATACATAAGGGATTCTAAAATTTGAATGTAAGGAGTTTTTTATGTCTGAAAATGAAATTTCCATTATGACAGAATATATCAAGCTTGATTCTCTCCTGAAATTTACCGGTATGACGGAAACAGGCGGTCTTGCAAAAGAAGCTATAAGAGACGGTAAAGTTTATGTAAACGGCGATGTATGCACTATGAGAGGAAAAAAAATAAAAAGCGGTGATACTGTCTCATTCAACGGTATTGAGGTAACCGTAAAGTGATAATAACCTCAGTAAAAGCTGACGGATTCAGAAATCTCAAATCAATAAGCTTTATACCTGATGAAAAATATAATATTATCGCAGGAAAAAATGCACAGGGTAAAACGAATCTTCTTGAAGCTATGTGGATTATGACAGGCTGTAAGAGTTTTCGTGGTTCTAAAGAAAAAGATTATATATCACTTGAAGAAAATAAAATGCTCTGTGAAATCTGCATCAGGGATTCAAGGCGTGTTCAGAAAATATCATACGAACTCAGAAAAGGAGCATCTTCATCAAAAAATCTCAGCCTTAACGGTGTGAAAGTCAAAGGAACAAGCGGTCTTTTTGATGTTTTCAAGTGTATTTCATTTACTCCTGATGATACAGAAATAATAAAGGGGTCACCTGAAAAAAGGCGTAATTTTACTGATATGGCATATTCACAGCTTAATCCTGCATCAGTTTCCCATATCACAAGGCACAGCGTAATTATGAATCAGAGAAATGCCCTGCTGAAAAGCATTTTTCAGGGAAATGCAAAAGCACAGGAGCTTGACGCATGGGACAGACAGGCATCAAAAGAGGGTGCATATATATCATACATGCGTCATGAATATATAAAACAGCTCAGTGAAACTGCAAAAAAGCTTTACAGCAAGATAACAGGCGAAAATGAAATACTTGAAATTTTCTATCACTCCAATGTTTTCAAAGAGCAGGACTTTGAAGATTTTTCTGAAATAAACGCTGAACAGCGTTATTACGAAAAAATGCGTGAAATGACAGCCTATGATATAAAAACAGGCTGTACACATACCGGTGCAAACCGTGATGATATAATAATCAAAATCAATAAATGCAGTGCAAAGGATTTTGGCTCGCAGGGACAGATAAAAAGCATTGCACTTGTTATAAAGCTTGCACAGGCAGAAATATATTCCCGCAAGAGCCGTGAAGCTCCTGTTGTCTTTCTTGATGATGTTATGGGCGAGCTTGACGAAAGCCGGCAGAGGCTTGTATTTGATATAATAAAAAATATGCAGGTATTCATAACAACCTGCAATGAAAGTGCGTTACTGCCTGAAATAAAGGGCAGAATAATACACATAGGAAACGGAGAGATAATCTGAATGTATCTTCACACAGGCAATGGATATTCTGTTAAAACAAGCAGTATACTCGGTATTTTCGATATAGAAAACACCACCACTGACGGAAAATACACAAGAGAATATCTTGAACGTGCCGAAAAAGAAAAATGCTGTATATATACAACTTCCGAAATGCCGAAAAGCTTTATAGTCGCTATTGAGGACGGAAAAGAAAAAGTATATATATCACAGCTTTCCGTTTCAACTCTAAAAAAAAGACTTGAACAAAAAAATTTTTTCCCCGATAATCAGTGAATAACTGTTGATATAGATTTGACTGCTTGAAAAAATGGAGGTAGAATAATGGCACAGCAGAATCAGAATTATGGTGCAGATGATATACAGGTTCTTGAAGGACTTGAACCAGTAAGAAAACGTCCGGGAATGTATGTGGGCTCAACAGGTGCAAAGGGACTTCATCACCTTGTATACGAAATCGTTGACAACTCCATTGATGAGGCACTTGCCGGCTTCTGTACGGAAATAACAGTAGACATACTCCCAGATGACGTTATACGCGTCTCTGATAACGGCAGAGGCATACCGGTAGGTATACACCCTAAGGAAAAGATATCGGCCGCTACGGTCGTGTATACGGTCTTACACGCAGGGGGTAAATTCGGAGGCGGAGGATACAAAGTTGCCGGAGGTCTCCACGGCGTAGGAGCATCAGTTGTAAATGCTCTCTCAGAATGGCTTGAACTTACTGTAAAGGACGGAGAGCATGTATATTTTCAGCGTTTTGAACGAGGAAAATATTCAAAGGAACTTGAAATAACAGGCGACACAACCGAAACAGGCACTTCCGTAAAATTCAAAGCTGATTCTGAAATATTTGAACAGACTGTATATGATTATGAAACACTGCTGAAAAGACTGCGTGAACAGGCATTTCTGAATGCCGGAATAAAAATAATATTTACAGATTACAGAGACCCTGAAAACACAGTAGGCGAAACACTCTGCTATGAGGGCGGAATAAAGCAGTTTGTAGAGCATATACACGCTACAAGAGGGCTTGACAGCCTTCATGACGAAGTTATATATATATCAGGCAGACAGGGCGATTCCACAGCAGAAATCGCTATGCAGTACAATGACAGCTACAACGAAGTTGTATTATCCTTTGCAAACAATATCCATACAATTGACGGCGGTTCACATGAAACAGGCTTTAAAAATGCCCTTACAAAAGTTGTCAATGAGTACGGCAAAAAATTCGGACTTCTGAAAGATAACGAAAAATTAAGCGGTGATGATGTCCGTGAAGGACTGACAGCCATAATATCCGTAAAACTCACAGAATGTGAATTTGAAAGCCAGACAAAAGTAAGACTCGGAAATCCTGCTGTAAAGCCGTTTATAGAAAATCTGATGCAGGAAAAGCTTATGAATTATCTTGAAGAAAATCCCGAAACAGCCAAGATAATTTTTGAAAAAAGCGTTTCAGCACTCAAAGCACGAGAAGCTGCAAGAAGGGCAAGAGAACAGGAAAGAAATAAAGCTATATTTGGAAAATCTCCTCTCCCTGAAAAGCTTGCAGACTGTGCAGAACGTGACAACAGATATACAGAACTTTACATCGTTGAGGGAGATTCTGCGGGCGGTTCAGCAAAGCAGGGCAGAGACAGACGCTATCAGGCTATACTTTCACTTTGGGGCAAAATGCTCAACGTTGAAAAAGCCCGTATAGACAAGATTTACGGCAACGATAAACTTCTTCCTGTTGTAACAGCTCTGGGAACAGGCATAGGGGAGGACTTTGATATATCAAAACTCCGCTACGGAAAAGTCATAATCATGTCCGATGCCGATGTTGACGGTGCTCATATCAGAACGCTTCTCCTGACATTCTTTTTCCGCTATATGCGTCCGCTTATATCAAACGGAAATATCTATCTTGCACAGCCCCCGCTTTTCAGAGTAAGCAGAGGAAAAAAACTTTTCTATGCTTTCAACGAAGAAGAACGTGATAATTATACAGCACAGCTTGCCGATGAAAACGGAAATACTTCAAAAGTTGAAGTACAGCGTTATAAAGGTCTCGGTGAAATGGACCCTGAACAGCTCTGGGAAACAACAATGGACCCTGAAAGACGTACAATCGTCAAGGTAAATATGGAGGACGCTATGAAAGCAGATGAAGTATTTACAATTCTTATGGGAGACAAAGTTGAACCACGCCGTCTGTTTATTGAAAAAAATGCAAAATATGTGAAAAATCTTGATATATAAGGCAGAATAATGGAACAGAAAATTTTTGAAAAGGAATATTCAATATCCTGCGAACTGTTTGAAAAGGCTTTCGGGCAGTGGCAGAAAAAATTCGTATATCCGAGAACATACACCATAAGCATACTTTTTCTTGCTGTGGCAGTTATATATATTATATCAGCAGTGAAAGACCCTTCAAGCACTATGTCATATATCATGACAGCACTGTGCCTTGCACTTTCAGCGATAAACTGGTATAATCCGAAAAAAATAAAAAGAAGTCTCATAGAGGCAGTAAGAGGAATGTCAGACGAACTTTACAGAATGACTCTTTATGAAACTTTTATCGAAATAAGCACTATAATGCCGTCTGAAAAATCATCTGATGAAAATGAAATTTTCGGAGATGACCCGCCTGAAACGGTTGAAAGCACAAAGCTTTATTTTAACAATGGACTTAAAATTCTTGAATATGATGAATATTTCATAGCCTATCAGGTAAAGGAATCGTTTTATATAATACCAAAATACTGTTTTTCGGACGGAGAGCTTGAGATTTTCCGTAAAAAGAATGTTTTGTGAGGAGGAAAAAAATCTTGTATAATGATAATTCAAAAATAATCAACGTTGATGTTGTTGATGAGATGGAAAACTCTATACTTGAATATGCAATGTCTGTAATAGTTTCAAGAGCACTTCCTGATGTCAGGGACGGTCTGAAACCTGTACACAGAAGAATACTGTATACACTCTATGAAAACGGACTTACTCCGGATAAAGCGTACAGAAAATGTGCAGATACAGTAGGTTCGGTTCTCGGACGCTATCACCCGCATGGTGATGCATCAGTATATGATGCACTTGTAAGACTTGCACAGGATTTTTCAATGAGATATCCGCTTGTTGACGGTCATGGAAACTTCGGTTCAATTGACGGTGACGGAGCAGCGGCATACCGTTATACTGAAGCAAAGATGTCAAAGCTTTCGCTTGATATGCTGACGGATATAAACAAAGATACAGTTGATTTTGTATCAAACTATGATGACCGTCTCAAAGAACCTGCTGTTCTTCCCTCAAGATTTCCTAATCTTCTTGTAAACGGTTCAACAGGTATAGCAGTAGGAATGGCTACAAATATACCGCCTCACAATCTTTCAGAAGTAATTGATGCATTAAAGCTTATTATTGAAAATCCTGACTGTACCCTTGAGGAGCTTATGGAATGTATAAAAGGCCCTGATTTCCCCACAGGAGGAGTAATAATGGGCAAGGCAGGCATACGCTCTGCATATGCGACAGGCAGAGGAAAAATAACTCTGCGTGCTAAAACCCATTTTGAAGAAATAAAGGGCAGAAACAGTATCATAGTAGATGAAATTCCGTATATGATACGAAAGACAAAGCTTATAAGCAGTATAAAACAGCTTGTCAAGGAAAAGCGTGTAGAAGGCATCTATGACCTCAGAGATGAATCAGACCGTCAGGGAATGAGAATCGTAATTGAGCTTAAAAGGGAAGCAAATCCACAGCTTATTCTGAACAAGCTCCTGACATATACAAAACTTCAGGATACAATAGGTGTAATTATGCTTGCACTTGTTGACGGAGAACCGAAAGTTCTCACGCTCAAATCAATGCTTGAAAAGTATCTTGAATTTCAGGTTGATGTTATCCGCAGAAGAACACGCTTTGAGCTTAAAAAGGCTCTTGAAAGGTCACATATACTTCAGGGATTTGTGCTTGCAACAGACTATATAGACGAAGTTATGAATATACTCCGCACAAGCAAGAACGTTGCAGAGGCAAAATCACGAATGATAGAACGCTTCAAGGATATTGATATGTCAGCCCTTCTTGACCGTTCCGAATATGATATGACAGGACTCCGCCTTGAAGCTAAAACAGGACTTTCATCAGAACAGGCTGATGCTATTGTTCAGATGCGTCTCGGACAACTCACAGGCCTTGAAAGACAGAAAATCACTGATGAACTTTATTCACTTATTCAGAAAATATCAGAACTTGAAGAAATTCTTGAAGATATAGGAAAAGTTTATGATATAATTCTTGCTGACCTCAATGAAATCCGCCGTAAGTTTACTGATGAAAGAAGAACTGAAATTCAGGCAGTAAGCGGAGAAGTTGACGTTGAAGATTTGATACCTGTTGAAGAAAGCGTCGTAACGCTTACCAGCAACGGCTATATTAAACGTATGCCCGTTGATGAGTATAAGACACAGAGGAGAGGCGGACGTGGCGTGACGGGTATGAAACAGCGTGATGAGGACTATGTTGAAGAAATGTTTGTATGTTCAAGTCACGACAATATACTTTTCATATCAAACAAGGGAATAATGTACAAGCTTAAATGCTATGAAATTCCGGACGGCTCAAAGGCATCAAGAGGATTTAACCTTATAAATCTTCTTCCTCTTTCAGAGAATGAAAAAATATCATCAATGATAAAAACCGAGAATTTCGACAAAGGAAAGTATATAGTATTTGTTACCAAGAATGCCAAAATCAAGAGAACAGAACTTTCAGCGTTCAGAAATGTACGCAAAAGCGGTCTTGTTGCAACAAAACTTGATGAAGGTGATGAAATTGCAGGAGTACGTATGACGGGCGGTGAATCACAGCTCTTTATTGCAACTCACAACGGAATGGTAATCCGCATTAATGAAAATGAAATAAGAAGCATGTCCCGTGTAGCACATGGCGTAAGAGCAATAAAGCTCCGTGAAGGTGACTATGTAGTGTCAATGGCAAGAATGCGTGAGGGAGCATCACTTCTCACCATAACAGAAAAGGGATACGGCAAACGTACAGCTATTGACAATTTCAGAATACAGGCCAGAGGCGGATTGGGTATGATGAATTACAGGGTTGACGATGAGATAGGATATGTCTGCGGAATCAAGATTGTTGATGAAACAGATGATATAATCATTATCTCAAGTGACGGCGTAATTATAAGAATAAAAGCAAGTGATGTTCGTATTATGGGACGTTTTGCAAGGGGTGTGCGTGTAATGCGTGTAAAAGATGACGTAAAGGTTGTAACATTCACCCGTACAGAACATGATGATTCCTCTGAAATTCAGGAAGTTGAACAGCTTTCCGAACAGGAATTTGAAGCAGAGGAAAAGGAAGCAAGTCTTGCAGAACAGAATGAAATCATATCAGATGAAGTTCCAGATGATGACGAAGAATAAAATTTAATATATTATGAAGAAATCCCCTGATTTTATCAGGGGATTTTTGCGTTATTATTCGTTTAATTCAAGTTTTATCATTACTTCATCTTCAGCTTTGGCAGGAATAAAAGCATAAATAAGATTGCCAATTCCACAAGTCCACCATGCTGTTAAAAGAGCAACTTTGAGGTGGTTTTTTTTCTTCTTTTTTACAAGAAGTGCATTGTTTTCACTGCGTGTCTGGATTTCATATCCGGTTGTGATAAAGTCATCAATGACTTGCTCAAATTCTTTTCTGGTAGAACATCTTCTGATTCGGCTTGCCATAAAAAATCCTCCTTGTTTTTTTGTGTTGCACTTATATAGGTGCAATATTATTATAAAACAAATCTATAATAAAGTCAATACAATTTGCACTCATAAAAGTGCAAAATTTTGGCAGGAGGATTTGTATATAATGAACAAAACAATTGAAAGCAAAGTAGGAGATAACATAAAAGTTATAAGAGAAAAAAGAAAAATGACACAGGAACAACTTGCTGCAAAAATTCAGTTAAGGGGTTGTGATATTACAAGAAGTGCTGTTGCTAAAATTGAAGTTGGACAGCGACATCTTTATGCCGATGAAATTATTCTTTTAAAAGATATTCTTAATGTAAGTTATGATGATATTTTTAATATATAATTAAGAATTATAGAAAAAAGGCAGTCGAAAGACTGCCTTTTATTTATTTGAGTTTGAACATAGGATATATATTTGTAATATTTTCAGATTTTATGTAAGGAAGATGTGCCTGTATAAGCCCGCTCGGAAATACAGACGGTCTTATTATGCCGTTATTTATATCTTCAAGAAGATACTGTATATCATTATCAGTATAAGGAGGCATAATCATAAGAGGGGGCATAAGGAACTGAAAATCATTGACGTCCATATATATAGGGTTAAATTCTTCAGAATAATCAAGCTCTAAAATAACAGTATCCTTACTGCATAAATTTTCCCATAAACTTTTTATAACAGGTTTCTTTTCATTGATAAGGTCATAGAATGAATAAATATCAGGTATAGAATAAATTTTTTTGTTATCACTTTCCATAAATGAGAAAATCAGACCTGAAAACATTACATTATTAACCTTATTGAATGATGAAAGAATGACATCATAAAGACTTTTAAGGTCGGGATTCATTGCCACATAATCGCTTTTGCTGAAATCAGGTGAAAAACCGCCGAACTTATTAACAGTGTTTACTACCGCAGTTTTCTGAACAGTCCAGAATTTCATTATTTAATCTCCTTTAATCATAATAAATCATATAAAAAATATCAGGCAACCATAAACGGTTGCCTTTATTGATATTCTTAATTACTTAACTTCAACAGTCCAGCCGAACTTGTCCTCAACCCTGCCCCACTGAATACCTGTCATAGTATCATAAAGTCTCTGAGAAATCTTGCCGATTTTGTTGTCATTGATTTCCATAACCTTATCATTCCATTTAAGGTGTCCTACGGGCGATATAACAGCCGCTGTACCTGTACCGAATACTTCATCAAGCTTACCGTTATCATAGGCGTCAGCAATCTCCTGAATGGTTATACGGCGTTCAGTAACTTTAAGTCCCCAGCTCTTGCAAAGTTCGATAGAAGACTTTCTTGTAATACCAGGGAGGATAGAACCCTGAAGCATAGGAGTGATAACTTCACCGTCAATAACGAAGAAGATATTCATAGCACCGACTTCTTCAATATATTTCTGTTCAACACCGTCAAGCCAGAGAACCTGAGAATAGTTCTGCTTGTGAGCCTCGTCCTGACCGATAAGTGAAGCAGCATAGTTACCGCCTGTTTTAGCAAATCCCATACCGCCTCTTACAGCACGAACATATTTGCTTTCAACATAGATGTTTACAGGGTCAAGACCGCTTGCATAGTAAGCACCGGAAGGAGAAAGAATAATCATAAACAGGTAGTGAGAACCGGGCTTTACACCGAGGAACGGGTCAGCAGCAATGATAAAAGGTCTTATGTAAAGAGAAGCTCCCTCAGTATGCGGAACCCAGTCTTTTTCGATTTTAAGGAGTTCCATAAGACACTGCATAGCAAGGTCTTCATCAAGATGAGGAATAACAAGACGCTGATTTGAAACATTGAGTCTCTTGAAGTTTTCATCAGGGCGGAAGAGCTGAACCTTATTGTCAGCAGTTCTGTAAGCCTTAAGACCTTCAAAAACAGTCTGACCATAGTGGAGGCACATAGAAGCAGGAGAAAGCTCTATATTTCCGTATGGTTTGATTTCAGGGTCATGCCAGCCCTGACCTTCGTCATAAGGCATAACAAGCATATAATCAGTAAAGATATGACCAAAACCGAGTTTGCTTTCATCAGCAGGCTTAGCTTTAAGCTGAGCAGCCTTTGTAAATTTGATTTCCATTATTATCGACCTCTTTGATAAAATATTATTCACTTACAGTGATGTACTTCTTACTGCTTAATCTGTTATAGAATATGATGATGCAGAAAACGGCAGTTAAGCTTGTAATTACTGCGAGTGTTGCTTTAAGAAATTTTTTCATAGTTGACCTCCTGAAATAGAATGTCAAGGATATTATAACACTTTTACAGAAAATTTTCCATAATATCCGGAAATTTTTTGATTTTTAAATAGAAAAAAGCAATTAATAAGAATGAACATAATTATACATTTTTCACAAATTATATATAATAAACAGGAATTTCCGGAGGATTAAAAAGTCTGAATTTGCCGAGACCGCCGGAAACAAGGAGTTTCATATTGTTTATCTGAAAAACGCCTTTTGAAAAATGAGGAAAAAGCTTTCTTTCGGGAGAAAGCAGAGGAATACCGAAAATTCTTACTGCACCGCCATGAACATGACCGCAGAGAGTGTAATCAGGATTTAATGATGAATAAGCCTCAGCAAAGAAAGGATTATGAGCTATAAGAATATTTATTGAAGTTTTGCCGTTGATTTTCAAATCTGAAATCAAATCATCAGCAGAATATTCATCAAGATTTCTGTAAGAATTATCTTTCTTGTAAACGGAGTATTTAAGGGAAGCACCTGCTATATTGATTATCCTGTTGTTTACAGTAACTGATTCAGTGCAGTTGTCAAGAATATGAATATTATTCTCTTTCAGCAAAGAAATAAATTTCCTGTATTTTTCAGGATAAATTCTTTTCATATCAAGTTCATGGTTTCCGAATGAAAAATATACAGGAGCAATTTCAGAAATTGCCTGAACAAGTTTTTCTGCATTGCTGAATGATTTGCAGTCTCTTGTAATCAAATCACCGCTGAAAATAATAATATCGGGTTCAAGGGATTTTATTTTTCTGATAAGACGGCAGTTATTTTTCCCGAAAGAGCGTCTATGCAAATCAGAAAGATGAACTATTTTTATTTTTGACTGACTGGTACAGAAGTATTCAGTACGGGTAAAAAGCATAAGTCTGTTTTCGATTACAGCATATATTATAAAAATAACAGCAATAAATATCAGGAATTTCAAGAGTAACCTCCGTTGTAAAAAACAAGGAACTGTAATATTGATTTACAGTTCCTTTATTGATTTTATCAGCAAAGACCTGTATTATCATAGTCCTTCCATTTTTCATAATAAGCCCTGTTGCTTACACCTCTCCATATAATGTAAACGACTGAACCGATTGCAAGGAATATCGCAAGAAGAAGGGGAACAAGACCATAATTTTTCTTTTTATTCATAATATGAACACTTCCAGTCATCAATTATTCTGCATTTCAGCCATAAGTCTCTGAAGTTCAGCATCTACCTTTGAATCAGTTTCAAGTTTTTTAAAATCATCTGAATCATCATTGTCAGTATTAGTACCTGCTATATCTGAAAAGGCATCAGCCTCAGCCTCTTTGCGGATAATTTTTTCTTCCATTCTGTTGAATTTTTCAGAAGAAGATGATGAATCTATGCCACCAAGAGACTGTGCGAGATTTTTCTTTGTATCAGCCATCTGTGAACGTGCAATAAGCATAGCCTGACGGCTTTTAGCCTCATCGAGTTTAGCTCTGACAGCATCAACCTGACTTGCAATAGCTTCAGCCTGTGCGGAAATACTTTCGTACATTTCTTTATAGTTAGCAACATCTTCATCAGCCTTTACTTTTTTAGCAAGAGCTGTTTTAGCGAGTTCAGTGTTACCGGCTTTAAGGGCAGATTTAGCTTTATTTTCCCATTCAGCAGAAACTTTCACAGCATTTTCATACTGTCTTTTAGCGAGTCTTTCGCTTGTTTTAGCCTTGCCGAGAGCTTCGGTGGATTTTTTAAGTTCTTTCTGCATATCGATTATAATCTGCTTGACCATTTTTTCAGGGTCTTCAGCTCTGTCAATAAGGTCATTGACATTTGACTTTATAATATCGCCTATTCTGTTAAAAATACCCATAGATAAAGTACTCCTTTTATTTAAATTAATCTCTGTGATATAATATGCCATAAGTTTATAAATATATTATACATGAAACTGACAGAAATGTCAAGAAGAATTCAAATAATTTTTATAACAAAAAGAGTTCAGATGAACGTATAATGAAGAAAAAAGACCGGTTCACTGTGAACCGGTCATATAAGAAGGATTTATTTTTTTTCTTTTAATTCTTTTCTTTCGTTGTGCCATACCCAAAGCATAGGAGCAACGCAGAGTGAAGAATAAGCACCAAGAGTCATACCGAATATAAGCGGAACAGTGAAGCTCAGAAGGGTAGTATAACCCTTTAAAGCAACAACGATAGTAACGATAAGCATAGTTGCAACAGTAGTAACAGTAGTTCTTATTGAACGTGTGAGAGACTGTGTACAGCTAATGTTAACAAGTTCCTGAAGTTTAGCATTAGGCATAATCTGTCTGTTTTCTCTTATTCTGTCATAAATGACAATGGTATTGTTTATTGAATAGCCGAGTATTGTGAGAATAACAGCCATAAAGTTTGAGTTTATCTCAAAACCGCAGATAATAAACGAACCGTAAACAAGAACAAGGTCCTGACAAAGTGCGATAACAGCACATACACCTGCTGAAAGACCGCCTATTTTTCTGAATCTGAAAGCAATGTATATAATCAGAACAACAGCAGAAAGGATAACAGCAACAAGGCACTTGAAGAAAAATTCACGTCCTGATGAAGGAGCAACGTCATTTGAATCGATAAGTTCAACATTGCTGTCAGGATATTTTTCCTGAATCATATCAGTGATTTCAGCCTGTCTGTCAGCAGTAAGACCATTTTTTGAGGTAAATGAAATAGTTATATTTGATTCACCTGTGCTGATATTCTCACCGATATTTGTTTTTACGGCTGTGCCAATAACCTGTTCAATGGAAGTTCTGATTTCATTTTCATCAATTTCGCCTGAATACTTGTAATTGAGAATAGTACCGCCCTTGAATTCAATGGCAACATTGATTTTAAGAATGAATGTAGCAAGAATAGTAATGGCTATAAGCGAAAGTGAAATGATAAGAAAAACCTTTCTTGTACCGCAGAAATCACGTACTTTTTTTACGTTCGGAGAGCTTGTTTGTTTTTTCTTTTCGCTCATTTTACAGCACCTCCGTAAAGTTTTTTATTTTTAAAGCAGTTGAATTTTGACAGTGATGTAACCATAAGCTTTGAAGCGAATACACCCATAAGGAAGTTAAGAATAATTCCGACAAGAAGTGTATAACCGAATGAGTATATAACACCCTCAGTAGTAGCACCGAAAGCCATAAAGAATACATGGAGAAGTTTAGCGAATATACTTGAAGGAACACCGAAAGCACCCATAAGGATTATAGCAACGAATACAACAGTGATGTTTCCGTCAAAGATAGCAGCGAAAGCTCTCTTGTATGCGATTTTAAGAGCAGAATCGAGTGATTTTCCTGAATTAAGTTCTTCCTTTATACGTTCTCCCGTAATGATATTTGCATCAACACCCATACCGACAGCAAGAATGATACCTGCAATACCGGGGATTGTGAGCGTTGAGCTGTCCATAAATCCGAACCAGCCTGATATAGCGGCAAGAGTACCTGCAACCTGACCGATAAGACCTATAACAGCAACAAATCCGGGAAGTCTGTAAAGAACAATCATATAAACAGCAATGAAAGCAAATGAAATAAATCCTGCAAGAATCATAGCATCAAGAGAACCTCTGCCCATTGTAGGGTCCATAGTCTTGAAACTTGATGTTTCCATTTTAAAAGGCAAAGCACCTGAATTTATTTTATCAGCAAGGCTTTTTGCGGATTCATATGTAAAATCACCTGATATAACAGCCTGACCGTCAGTAATTGCAGTACTTACAGTAGGGCTTGAAATCATAGTGTTGTCCATCCATATTGAAATAGGAGTAGAAGAACCTGCAAGTTCAGCAGTAGCAGCAGCGAATTTGTCCTTACCTGATTCACCGTCAGTGCTTGTATCATTAAGCTGGAGCTGAACAACATATTCATAAGAACCTGTTGTATCATTGTACTGACTTCCGGGCTGAGCAGATTTTACATCAGAACCGCTGAGGATAATATCACCGGTGGGAACAGTTTCATTTGTTTCGGGGTCAGTTTCAGAATCTGAACCATATCTGAAAGTAAGTTCAGCAGTTTCACCGAGTTCCTTTACAGCTTTTTCCGGGTCGAAATCAGTTTCGCCGGCCTGCCAAGGAAAACGTACAATAATTCTGTCGCTTTTAGCATCGCTGTAAACTTCATAGTCGTTGATACCGAGTGAATTGAGTCTGTTTTTCATTACAGCAGTAGCAGCATCAAGCTGTTGCTCATTTGCATCGTAGTCGTCAGCAGGGTTGAAAGTAACATCAACACCGCCCTGAATATCAATACCGAGTCTTATATCGTCAACGCCGTTTATTCGTGTTGTGACAATATCGCCGTACTGGGTATCAAGACCGAAAACAGCCGAATACGCAAAAGCAATTATCAGAGCAAAGACTATAAAGAAAACAGCCTTCTGATTTTTTTTCTTTTTCACGTTTTAACCTCCTGAAAGATAGAAATGTGTCGTTTATGACAATTACAATAATTATATTACAAAATTCTCAATAAGTCAATAGCAAAGAGTCATAATTTTATGAAAATTAGGTGATAAAAATAAAAAGGGCGGAAGGAATCCGCCCTGTCTGGAAAAGCTGAGATAATACAAATCAGCTTACAATAGTTTTTTCTGTTTCCTTGTCAAAGAGGTGTATTCTGTTCGGGTCAAGAGCAACCTGAATAACGTCCTGAGGCTTAGCAGTAGAACGTGAAGAAACTCTTGCAGTAATCGGGATACCTTCACAGTTGAGGTAGAGGTAAGTTTCAGCACCCATCATTTCAGTGATTTCAACAGTACATGAGATGATACCTGTTGTAGCACTTGAAAGATACATTTCTTCATCGTGAACGCTTTCAGGACGGATACCGAGAACGATTTCCTTGTTTACATAGTTAGCGAGTTCTCTGTTAACCTTTGATTCAGGAACGATAATCTGATACTTGACACCCTTCTGACCTCTTGAATCTTCAGAACCAAATTCAACAACATACTGACCGAGGTCATCTTTAAGAACAGCATCGATGAAGTTCATCTGAGGAGAACCGAGGAATCCTGCAACGAACTGATTTACAGGGTGGTCATAAAGAGTCTGAGGAGTATCAATCTGCTGAATGAAACCGTCCTTCATAACAACGATTCTGTCACCAAGAGTCATAGCTTCAGTCTGGTCATGAGTAACGTAGATGAATGTAGTACCGAGTTTCTTGTGGAGCTTTGAAATTTCGGTTCTCATCTGAGCACGGAGCTTAGCATCGAGGTTTGAAAGAGGCTCGTCGAGAAGGAATACCTGAGGTGAACGAACGATAGCACGGCCCATGGCAACACGCTGACGCTGACCGCCTGACATAGCCTTAGGCTTTCTTTCGAGAAGGTGAGAGAGGTCAAGAATCTTAGCAGCTTCATTAACCTTTCTTTCGATTTCGTCCTTAGGAACTTTTCTGAGTTTAAGACCGAAAGCCATGTTATCGAAAACAGTCATATGAGGATAAAGAGCATAGTTCTGGAAAACCATGGCAATATCTCTGTCCTTAGGAGCAATATCGTTAACAAGGCGGTCACCGATATAAAGTTCGCCTTCGGAAATTTCCTCAAGACCTGCAATCATACGGAGAGTAGTAGACTTACCGCAGCCTGAAGGGCCTACAAGGATAATAAATTCCTTATCTTTGATTTCAAAGTCAACGTCGGTAACAGCAACGAAACCGCCCGGATACTTTTTATAAATATGTTTCAAAATTAAACCTGCCATTTAAATAAATCCTCCCATAAAAATTTTTGCTAAATTTTAAGCGTAACGTAAAACGCAGTACAGCTATACTAATATAATAACAAATAATTCTGAATTTTTCAATACGCTAAATCTCCAAACTTATGATTATTTGTTTATCAAATATGACGAAAAATATACATATAATTTCCTCAGAATACAGTCATAATCGGGGGTCTGAATTAACTTTTCAACATCTTTGTGCATAAGTTCCATACAGTCACCAATCGCCAGTTTTTCGGGAATCTGAAGATTTCCCATACAGAATCTGAAAAGATATTCGACTTTGTTTCCGGCAGAAGCAAACATTCTTCTGACCTGATGATATTTGCCTTCCCGAAGTTCGACAATTGCCCATAAATCGTTATTTTCAACAGGAAAAACCTTAGCCGGCATGCATACTTCACCATTGGAAAGTGATATGCCTGAAGCGAATAAGTCAATATATTGAATTTTAAAGCATTCGGCAAGTTTCACAATGTAAAATTTCGGAACATGCTTTTCAGGCGTAAGAATCCTGTGAGAAAGTTCTCCGTCATCAGTTAAAAGAACAAGTCCTTCTGAATCCTTGTCAAGCCTTCCGGCAGGAAAAACCTTTTTTGAAAGTTCAGGCGGAATGAGTTCAAGAACAGTATGACTTTCAGGGTCACTTGTTGAACATACGAAACCGGCAGGCTTGTTTAGGAGTATATATCTGTTTTTGCGGTATGAAATAATATTTCCGGCATATTCAACAGAACTTGTTTCAGGACTGATTTTGAAATCCGCTTGTTTTATAATAATTCCGTCAACTTTTACAAGTCCTTTTTTAACGGCATCTCTTACCTGACTTCTTGAAAGTGCGGAATTATCTGAAATAAATTTATCCAATCTCATAAAAGTAAAAAGCTCCTTATAAGTTTTTAAATGTATATATCGGGCATATAATTATTTAAAAGGAGGAAAAGCCCATGAAAAAAATTCACGCAGTAATTCTTACAGCAGGGATAATTGTCACAGCCTGCATAATATTTATTCCGGAAAAGGAAGAAAAACCCAAACCCATAGCAAGAGTATCTGCCGGAACATCAGCTGAAAGGATAAATTATTTTTCACTTCACGGCTGGGAAACTGAAGAAATTTTCAGCAGAGATATAGTAATTCCGAATGAATTCAGCGAAAGCTATGAAGTATTTGCACAGCTTCAGGATAAGCAGAAATTACCTCTGCGGGAATATAAAGGCAGTAATGCCGTACTTTATACATACAGAATAAAGAACTATAATCCCGATGAAAAAAATCTTATGGCAGAGCTTATAGTCTGTGACGGAAAAGCCGTATCTTCAGCAATCTATGATGAAAATGATTCAGATTATATAATCAGCGTTCAGTGATATATAGAATTATGTTTCCTCAAATTCAGATATAACAGAGATAAAGCTTTTCACATCAGAAAAATCCTTATATACAGAAGCAAATCTTATATATGCAATAGCATCAATATTTTTAAGCTGTTCAAGAACCATTTCACCGATAGCCTTTGATGTTACAATGGTTTTCATTTCATTTGCAAGGGTGTTTTCAACATAATCTGCAATGCGTTCCACTTCCTGAGCAGATATGGGACGTTTTTTTATTGCGGTGAATATACCCTTTATAAGTTTGCTTCTGTCATAAAGCTGGTATGAGCCGTCACGTTTTTTTACAGAAAGAAGCGGAGTTTCAACCGTTTCATAAGTAGTAAATCTTTTGTGACATTTGGTACATTCACGCCTTCTTCTTTTTTTTTCATCAGATGAGCGTGAATCTATGACTTTTGAATCAAGAGAACCGCAGAACGGGCATTTCATATTTTTCAAATCCTTTCTTTATTTTCCGGACCGGAAATATTCCGGATAGTCTGTTCAATGATATTGTAATTGTTTACGAGGTCAGAAATTCCGTTGAAATTTGTTCTGTAAAGTTCAAGAACAACAGATGCATCAGGGTTAAAAGAATAAATATCAGAGATAAGCTTGTGTATATTCAGTCTGCCTTTTCCAATCATAAGGCAGTCACCGAGTTCACCGCTGTCACTGAGATGAACATGAGCTATTTTTCCCTTTAAAGTCCTGACCATATCGAAAACATTTTCTTTTGAACGGACAGCTTGTTTTGTATCCAGAACGAACTTAACATCATTTCCGAGCATATTTGACAGGTCTTTAAGAAAATTAAGGTTACCGCTCTGACAGCGTGAAACGTTTTCAATAGCAACATCAATGCCGAACTGTTTTCCGAGCCTGTACATCATTGAATAGCGTTCACAGTAAAGTTCACGGGGTGCATTGATACTTCCCTTATTTCCGTGCAGAACAAATATTTTTGCTCCGAGGATATTCATAAATTCAAAGCAGAATTTAAGATATTCCAAAGCATCATCAGTACGTCTTTTATATGCGGAAAAAAGCATAAGGGGTTCTATTTCGGCAGTAAAAGGGTGAACAGATACACATTTTACATCAAAATGCTTTAATATTTCCAAAAGACCTAAGGCAAAATTTTTTGTCATTTCAGAATGAGTGTTGGCAAAAATTTCAACATTGGAAACTCCGTTGACTGCAAGTTGATAAAGGCTGTCTTCAAGAAGTTCCGGATAAAGACATGCAGTGGATACTCCGGCAATCATTTCATAATCTCCTTCATATGATGTTTAAACAATTATATCATGAAAAATATAAATTCGTCAATACCGTTTTTGTATAGTTTATACATTATTATAAAAGAAATTCAGAGTAATATATTTTGATATACAGATATTGGATAAAATATGAACAAATGTTATTTAATATATTTGTCGAATATGCACATTGACAAATATATTTTTTGATGATATAATAAATCCAAGATAAAAATTTATCTGGAAAATTTTTACAGGAGGTCTTTTGAAATGAAAAGATTTATTAAAACTCTTTCAGCAGTAGTTGTTATGGCAACAATGTCTATGTCCATAATAACTTTTAACTCATCTGCGGCGACAAAAACAGGTACTGACCCTAATGGCGATGGTTCTGTTGATATTGCAGACGTTGTCTACATTGAATCATATCTTAAAGGTCAGTTTGAGGTTTCAGACCTTTCAGCTATGGATTTTAATGGTGATTGTATTGTAAATAAGGCTGATGTTATTGCTGTTCAGCGTCATCTTGCAGGTATGGACTTTTAATGGAGGTTAATGAAAATGAAGTTAAAAAATATCCCAGTTAATCGTATAACAGCCGTTTTTATTGCATTATTTATTGCAATGTTTTCAATGAATTTTTCTTTTGATACAAACGCTTCAAACACTTCAAGAACTTATAGCATATATAAAGCAACAACAGGAGCTTATATTGGAGGATACACATTAAATACACTTGATATTGATGATAATTTAGTTTCTCCGCATTATGTTTTTGGTAATGATGATCGTGTTATAGATTTTACTAAGAGTGGAGTAGTGAAAATTTTAAGTAGTAATGAATTTTTAGGTACAGGGTTTGTTGTAAATAAAAATACAATTGCAACTGCTGCTCATTGTGTTAAAGGATATACAGTAAATAAAATAAAGTTCTTTGATTCTAATGGTAATGTGTCTAAAACAATTACACCGTCAGAAGTTCATATTCCTAAACCATATGTAAGTGGTAATTCCTCTTATGATTATGCTTTGATAAAAGTAAATGAAGATTTAAGTGATTATGCTATTTTTGATTTAGGTGTTGCACTTGATTCTGCTATTGATAATCATCTTTCTGTAAGCGTAACTGGTTTTCCAAATTCTCTTAATAATCAATTAGATGATAACATTAATAATTTTACAACTGATAATATGTATACCGGAATAGGTACATTGACTCCTTCTACTTCATTATATGGTAAAGATTATCAGTTATGTTATACAGCAGATACTTCCAGCGGAAATAGTGGAAGTCCTGTTTATATAACAACTTCATATTATGGAAAAGTATATTATACAGTAATTGGTATAAATACAACAGGTTCAAATAAATATAATTCTGGTGTTCGTATGTCAACTGATTTGTTGCATTTCTATATGAATAATCCTAATGTTTAAAACAGGAGTGATATTATGAAAAAATTATTATCGGCTTTAACAGCATTGACTCTTACAACTGTTTCATCTATTCCGATGTTTTCAAATGCAAAACCTTTAACTTTAAATAAACAGATAACTTCGATTGATGAAATGGTTGATGAAATTTTCGGTGAAGATGCTATTGTTATAGATGACAGAAATGCTCTTTGCTATATTGTAATTGCACCTGATAATCTGGGAGATTTTAATCGTGACGAACAGAAGTTAAAGATTAGATTAAAAAATAATTCTGAATTTGATGAAAACAGTTTAAGGAAATTTGTCTGGGAAAACTGTACATCTTATGTTGATTTTTCTAAATCTGAATCTGAGGACAATACATATATTGTTAAGAGAAGTGAAATTTATGCCGGACCTTCCAGCAGACTTCAAGATGAAATATATCCTGAAGTAATATCATTGCTCAGTGAATGTGAAGATGTTGTTTCAATTGAAAAATACTATAATGTAGGTTTTGAAACATTTGACGGAGAAAGCAGAATACTTGATTTTTCAATAATGGTTTCCGGTAGCGTTGACTTTGATTTTGATAAATATGCAGACTATAATGTTGATACATGGGTAGATAATTATGGAATGTTCCCACAGAAATATTATGAAATATCAGCTAAAAAGGGTGATAATTATTTCAGGGACACATATAATGCATATGTAAATCTTACTGAAGATTATGGAGAAGAAAATATAAAAACTAACTTGTGTATGCTGGACAGCGTTCTTTCATTAAGTCAGGTTTGTAGAGAAAATGTTTATACAGCTTTGAAAAACGGAGATACGAACGGAGACGGAGAAGTAAATATCTCTGATGTTCTTGCAATAACAGCATATGTTGGCAATTCTGAAAAAAATCAGCTCAGTGAAACAGGATTGACTAATGCAGATGTAAACGGAGACGGAGTTATAAATGCAAATGATGCCCTGACTATACAGCAGTATCTTGCAGGCATAATCACAGAATTATAAGCAAATGATGTTTAAAACAGGAGGAATCTATATGAAAAAATTATTATCTTTATCTGTTTCCATGCTTACTCTTTTATCATCATTATCTGTTATAAATACAAATGCAGGATATTTTGGCATTGAATATAACAAACCTCTTGTTGTAAATGTTTCTTCTGAAAATTGTTGCTATTCTAAAATACTTGATGACGGCAAAATAATGAGTTTCAGAAATGATACAGTTGAGGGTGTTGAAAATGGCAGTAATATGTATATAACATATTATAGTGATAATTATGCAGAGGATTATAATTATTACTTCTCAAATTTCAGCATTATTTTCAAACTTAAAGAAAATTGCAGCATAGATGACTTTAACTTTACTTATAGCGGTATGGAATTTAAATACAGCAAATTAAATGATAATAATGTATATCAGTTATTTAATACTGCTGAAAATAGCAGAGGTGTCTTTACTTATTCATATGCTCGTGAAGTTGAAAATGCAATGGCTGAAAATTCTGATGTTGAAGATACTGATGTTGTGTGGGGATATGAACATGAAATACAGACATCTGCAATGCCTGTAACAAGACTTCATTTAAAAGACGGATTTTCTGTTACAAAAGAAGATTTCAGCTTTCTTGAAGATGCAGGATACAGCATAGAAAATGTTTCAGAAGACTGTCAGGATTTTGAAATCTGCTATAATGGTGAAGATACATGGCAATGGAAATATAAAACCGAAGCTATGCGTATGATTTTACAGAATATTGACGGAGCAGAGGAAATAAGCACAGATTTTTATCATCATGCACTTGCAAGAATTGACGGATATTCAATGCTTGACGGATATTCAATTGAAGGCGTGTATGATTACAATTCATATATTTTTATGAAGGGCGATGCCAACGGAGACGCAAAAGTTGATATATCTGATGTTCTTACAATAGCCTCATATGTCAGCGATAGTGAGAACAACAGTATAAGTCAGTTAGGTGAAGTTAATGCAGATGTAAACGGAGACGGAGTTATAAATGCAAATGATGCCCTGACTGTACAGCAGTATCTTGCAGGCATAATCACAGAATTCTAAGCAATATAAACAAAAAGGGGACTTTTAAAAGTCCCCTTATTTTTTTAGTAATTGAAAATTTTTGCAAGAAAATCTATAATATAAGCCTCATTGCTTTTTGAGGAAACAGTCTTGACAGCCATATCAGGTTTATCAGTAATAATGTTGTCTGCTCCCATACTGATAAGTTTTTCAGCCTCTGCCCTGTCATTGACAGTCCATACAAAAACACGTTTACCGTTGAGATGAATATTATTTATAAGATTCTGCGATACAAATTTTTTATTCAGACTCAGGGCATCAATATCGTGGAGAGTTGAATAACCGCCATATGTCATAATATTTGCAATAAGCCCTGTTTTTATATCAGGATTTATTTTTTTGACGGTTCTAAGAGCATTATATGAAAATGAAGTAATATAACAGGAATCTATGCAATTATATTTTTCTATAAGATTTACAGTAAGTTCAGCAGTTTCAGTTTCATCACCATTCTTTTTGATTTCAATATTGAGGTTTATTTTGTTTCCGAACTTTTCAAGAACTTCATCAAGAGTCATAATTTTAGTTCCTGAAAATTCTTCTCCGAACCATTTTCCGTAATCGAGTTCAAGCAATTCCTGATAATCAAGATTTTTCAGAAGTTCATTATTTCCTGTGATTCTTGAAAGATTTTTGTCATGAAAAACAACAACCTGTTTATCCTTTGAAAGCTGAACATCAAGTTCAATAAAATCAGCACCGATTTCAAGAGCCTCTGAAAAGGCAGGTTCAGTATTTTCAGGAGCTTTTGAGGAAAATCCTCTGTGAGCAGTAATTTTTGTTTTATTCAGAAAGCTTGCATTAAGAATAATATTTTCAGCAGAAATATCCTTCATAAATGAGTAATTGAGAGCTGTTGCAAGTGCAAAAACAGCGAAAGTAATAATTCTTATTTTAACAGGATTTATTTTTTCAGCAGGTTCAGGCAGAATGATTTCAGTATCATCATCTGTTTCATAAAAGAAACGTGTTGTAATATATGCAAACAGCATAGGTGTAAAGAAAACAGATGAAACAGCAGTAAATATTTTCATAACAGTCTTTATAAGTTTCAGTGAAATGAAAAACGCCTTGTCAGGTTCAGAAAAACCTTTCATTGCAAATGAAATAATAAAGCATACAGCAAAGAAAACAATCAGAAAAAACGCTGTTATAAGAATACCCCATATTATTATTGAAACAGCATTTGAAAACAGTTTTTTTTCAGTAATTTTTTTGCTTTGACGAACGCTTTCAAAATATCCGGAATCAGTGAGGGCAAAGAAATTAAGACAATAGATGCGTCTTGAAAGAAGCAGGGAAATCAAAAAAAGGAATAATATAATAGCAATAAAAATTCTGTTGCTTGCAGTTCCGTAAATAGTCTGGATACTTGGCATACCTACAAAGGCGAATACACCTGAAGTTAATGTAAACTGAGTCAGAGGAAGTATAAGCAGTATATAAAAAACAAGTATAAAATTACATTTTCTGAAAAGTTTTCCGATACTTTTGAAACCCGCTTTTATCATAAGAAATACGCTTATATTCTTTTTCTTGTAAAGCATTGCAAAACCGCTTATAACAGCAGAAATTTCCGCAAGTGAAAGCACAGAGCATATTATAAGTATAAGCACAATCAGACCAAGAGATTCAGGATAAGTAAGAAACTGAAAAAGATTTTCAGATGTGATATATCCTACTCCTGAAATATCAATTGCCCATTTAAGAAGATAAGTAAGTGCCGGAAGTGCTATTGCAGTAATAATAAGCTTATAGAGAATTTCAAAAAGCAGTATTGATGGGATAGCCCGTATAAAAATTTTTGCTGATTTAATCATTTTTTGCATATTTTAAACCCCGAAATTAAAAGTGTAAGTATAAAAGGAACAGCTGTCGGAATGATTCTTTTTATGTACATGCCTGAAACTGTAAATTCAGCGTAATACGGCATATTCCATGAATATTTTTCTGCATGAGCCGTAACAATAAATAATACTGCCGTGCAGATGAAAAATCCTGATGATGAAAGTACCAGAGCAGGAATATTCTTTTTTAAAAGACATAATAAACTTCCTGATGTTAGCATAAGTCCCGAAACAATCCACAATATACCGCATAAAACCAGTTTTAAACCATATGAATTTCCGTTGAATACAAGTCCTGCTCCTGAAAGTATAACCATAAAGAGCGGATATATGAGCGTAGAAACTGCAAGAATAATTTTCAAAATTATTAACAAAAATTTTTTCACAAAAAAATCCTCCATAAAAATAAAGGCAAATCAATCAGAAATTCACTGTTATAAAATGATGAGTTCCTCCAATAATAAATAAGAGGAGGAACAGGAGATGTTAAAAAAATTCAGAATATTTTCAGCCTTATTATCTGCATCAATGCTCGGATTATGCGGAGTTTCAGGATATTATGCAGAAAAAATTCCTGATAGTTTTTATGTTGAAAAGGGAGAAACGCTCGATATAGCATCATATCCGTCTGTCAGCGTATCATTGTCCGGAACAGCACCGGCAGAACTTCTGACTTATCCGTCATCGCAGGAAGCATCATTAAAACTTTTCGGAGTTATTCCGATAAAATCCGTTGAAATATGCCGGACTGAAGCCCCTGTTCTTACAGCAGGCGGAACACCTTTCGGAATAAAACTTCTTATGGACGGAGTAATGGTAGTAAAATTGAATGAGACTGATTGCCCCGCAAAAGACTGCGGAATAGAAACAGGAGATATAATCAGATTTATAGATAATATACCCGTATCCTCAAACAGTGATATTCAGAGGATAATAAGCGGAAGCGGAGGAAAGACGCTTACCGTTTCCGCAAGCCGTTCAGGAAAGGATTTCACAACTTCTCTTACACCGGTATGGAACAGTGAAAAGAAATGCTATATAGGCGGAATGTGGGTGCGTGACAGCACAGCCGGAATAGGAACGCTGACATTTATTGACAAATCAACAGGAATGTTTGCGGGACTCGGTCACCCGATATGCGATTCAGATACAGGGGAAATAGTTCCTGTTTCAAGCGGAAAAGCAGTTCCCGTTGAAATAACAGGAGCAGTAAAGGGAAGAAGCGGAGTTCCTGGAGAACTTGACGGCTGTTTTGTATCAGGGGACTGTATAGGAGAACTTGAGCTTAACAACAGATGCGGAATTTTCGGACATATTTCACAGAATACAGCAGAACTCTGTCAGGGCAGGGATTATAAAATGGGATTCAAGCAGGATATTGAAAAAGGAAAGGCAGAAATACTCTGTACTACTGAGGGAAATATTCCGGAAAGCTATGAAATTGAAATAGAAAGCATAGATTACAGCGGAGAAAACAGTACCCGTAATATGATTATAAAAATAACAGATGAAAGGCTTATTGAAAAAACAGGCGGAATAGTTCAGGGAATGAGCGGAAGTCCTATAATTCAGAATGATAAAATAATAGGAGCAGTAACTCATGTATTTATATCTGATTCCACGAGGGGTTATGGAATATTTGCGGAAAACATGTCTGAATATACAAAACAGGGCGTTACTGAATAATAACGCCCTGTAAATTTTTTGTGTTTTTATCTTGATTCTTCGCTGAAACCGCTGTCAACGAGTTCAACAAGAGCATTTACAGCCTGAACTTCGTCAGAACCATCAGCAATTACCTTGATTGAAGTACCGCCAACGATACCAAGTGAAAGAATACCAAGAAGGCTCTTAGCATTAACTCTGCGTTCTTCCTTTTCAATCCAGATAGAAGCCTTGAATTCATTAGCTTTCTGAATGAAGAATGTAGCAGGTCTTGCGTGAAGTCCTACCTGATTCTTAACGACAACTTCTTTATAGAACATATCACTCTCTCCTTAATCTGTTTTAAAAACAGGTATAATAAAAAACAGTATTTGAATTTTTACCGCCTGATAATATTATACAGTTATTTTTTTAATGAGTCAACGGATTTTTATCATTAAGTTGGTTGAAATTGTTATTTTCTACATTTATATTAAATGGAATGGGGAAAAATAAGTTTTCATTGTTCAATATCACAACTGGAAAAGTTGAAATTGATTGTCATAATCAATAATTTTCAACATATAATTATGTGCAATACGGCAAAAAATATACACGAGGTATATAATACATATCTGTCGTTACCTGAGGTATTATTTGTTTTCAGAGGAGCGTTCGTACTTTTCCAGTAAATCCGGACGGCGTTCACGGGTCAGCTCAATACTTTTCTGAAGTCTCCATTCAGCAATATTTTTATGATGACCTGATAACAGAACAGGCGGAACTTTTTTATCATTCCAGTTTTCAGGGCGTGTGTAGTGGGGATATTCAAGCAGACCGCTGTAAATGCTTTCATCTTCAAAGCATACTGAATCAGATAAAACACCGTCACACATTCTTGCAACAGCATCAGTAAGCATAACTGCCGGAATTTCACCGCCTGTAAGAACATAGTCTCCGGCTGAAATTTCCTCATCAACAATTTCATCAATAATACGCTGGTCAACACCTTCATAGTGACCGCATATTATAAATATGAAGTCACGCTTTGAAAGCTCTATTGCTTTTTCCTGATTGAAGATTTTCCCCTTAGGAGACATATATATTGTATAAGGAACAGAATTGTTTTCCTCACATACAGCCTTATAGCAGTTGTAAATAGGGTCACACTGCATAACCATTCCCATACCTCCGCCATATGGAATATCATCAACACGCCTGTGCTTGTCAAGAGTATAATCACGGATATTACGGCATTTTATATCTATAATGCCCTTTTTTCTGGCACGTCCGATAATACTTTCACCCAGAACAGCCTCACACATTTCCGGAAAAAGAGTAGCTATTTCAATCTTCATCGAAAAGACCCTCCAGAACTCTTATTGTCATTACTCCCGAATCAATATCAGTATCAACAACAACATCGGCAATAGCAGGAACAAGATAATTTTTGTCACCGTTTTTTATGGAATAAACATCATTTGCACCTGTCTGCAATACATCATCAATAGTGCCGTATATTTCACCTGTATCAGCATCTTTTACTGTTATTCCGATTAAATCCTGAATGAAATAGGTATTTTCATCAAGTTCCAAATCATCACGGTGCATATAAAGCATCTGATTGCGGAGTTTTTCAGCCTGTTCAGGAGTATCGATTCCCTCAATCTTACATATAACCATATTTTTCTGAACTCTTGAACGCTGAATATATATTTCTTTAAGTGATTTTCCGAGAAAAAGCCTGTCAAATTCACAGAGAAGTTCAGGAGAATCGCAATAAGGTATAATTTTGACCTCACCCCTGATTCCATGTATATTGACTATTTTTCCTGCCTCAAGATATTCCTTTTTCATAAAATTATAACCCCTTTTCTGTAATATTATTCTGATACGATATTGCTAATCCAGATACCTTTCTTTATGAGGATAAATCCTATTGCAAATTTTATTATATCAACGGACTGCACAATGGAATAGATTGCAAGAACAGGCAAAGCTGTGAATCTGCAAAGAATATATGCAAGTGTAACGGAAACAGCCCACGAATAAACGCTGTCAAAAAGGAATGTAATGAATGTCTGACCGCCTGAACGGAGTGTAAAGTAAAGTGCATTGAGCATACCCTGCAAGGGAAAGAAAAGTGCTGTAATTATTATAAAGTTTTTGCCGTAATTTCTGATTTCAGGTGTTGTTTCATAGAAATTCGGAAATACTCCGGAGCATAAAACAAGTATAATCGTTAGGATTATGCATAATCCGCCTGCAAAACGCATAAGACGGAAAGAATCATGTTTTGCCTTTTCATATTCAGAAGCACCGAGCATCTGACCGATAATTATTCCGACTGCTGAACCGAGTGCAACAAAAACTACATTGAGCAGATTGCATATTGCGTTTGAGATATTAAGACCTGCTACTATTTCAAGACCTCTTGTTGAATAGCATTGTGTCAGCATAGCAATACTTCCTGCCCATAAAAATTCATTGAAGAAGATAGGCAGACCTTTTTTGATGATTTTAAGGGCAAATTCAGCCGGAACGGAAAATTTGCTGTAAATTCCCTGAAGAAATACATGCTTGTCTTTTCTTGCGAGAGACCATACAACTATGACAACACATTCAACTATTCTTGAAAGAACAGTAGCAATTGCAGCTCCACGGACTTGCAGAGCAGGCATACCAAGATTTCCGTATATAAGAATCCAGTTGAACACTATATCAACAACAACTGAAATAATACCTGCTGTCATAGGTTTTATGCTGTCGCCTGATTCACGCAGACTTGTTGCATATATCTGAGTCAGTACAAAAGGAGGAATACCAAAGAGCATTATATAAAGATACTGTTTTGCATATTCCATAGTAATTTCAGGATTTACCGAACTGCTTTCACCATGTAAATATCTGCCTATCAGAAATTCATTTCCGATTATAAATACAGCAAGACCGCATATCATACAGAAAAGCCCGATAAACTGTTTCATTCTGAAAGTATTTCTGAATCCCTCCATATTTTTCTGTCCGTAATACTGTGCAGAATAAATTCCCGCACCTGAAAGACCTCCGAAAACAGCAAGATTGAATACAAAAATAAGCTGTCCGACTATTGAAACAGCAGTCATAGCCTCAGTACCGAGTGTCCCGACCATAACATTGTCAACAAGGCTTACCATATTTGTTATGCCGTTTTGTATCATCATAGGAACAGCAAGAATAAGAGCCTTTTTATATATGCTTTTTTCTTTTATTTCATTCATTCTATTTTTTTCTCTTTCTTCTGATAAATTTGCTTAAAAAGCTGTTTTTTTCTTTTTGAGTTTTATTTTTACGGATATTTTCTGAAATATCAAATTCCGATATATTTCCGCACCATTCGTTATAAACGGAATCCGAAAGATTTTTCCTGATAAAATCTCTTTCTGTATCACACGCATGGCTGAAAAACATTTCAAACGGAAGTGTGCAACATTCAGAATCAAGCTTTTCAAGAGTATTTCCGAAACATTCGGAATACATTTTTTTAAAGTCACATTCTCCTGAAAGAATTTCAGAATCCATACGCATAGCATTGATAACATCAGTCATAAGCTTTTTTTCCGGTGAGAATGATTTATATAAAGATATTCCGCCAAGAACAGCAAATCCGATATTTTCAGGACACATGCAGAAATCGCCCTCCGGTATTTCAGAAAACGGGTAATCAAAGGTATAGAGTGCATACATACCCATAAGACAGCGGAGTGTGAAATATTTCTGTGTGTTTATTTTTTTGCCTGTCTTGCTGTATATATATCCGCATAATTTGCCGTTTTTGAAAAGCTGTTCCCTGCATGCAGGGAGATACAAAGCTGTTATACCCTGATTTATGGGAGCTTCCAAATCTGCCTGAACATTGCTTCCTATATGGAGAAGCTGACCTGAATTTAATTTAAGTCTTTTAAGTACATGCTGATAAATGTCACCATTCTGCTTTGAAAGCCCTGTTTTATCTGAAAGAAAAATCATTCTGTATCCTGTTATACCGCATTTTTTGAGTATTTTTTCAATGATTTCTTCAGTAAGGTATGTATTTTCTGTAAGAACAATTTTTTTATTGAGCCTTTCAGCCTCACGCATAAGCTCAATACCGCATTTTCTGGGACAGGTGAATTTAACGATAAGTTCTGATTCAAGGTTCATAAGTTTTTCGGAATTCTCGGAGCTTATCCCTGCCAGTTCTGAAAATTCCGAATATATGGCATTTATATTCGGTTCGGAGAACTTATCATTTTTGACTGCATTTTTTTCCGCCTGAACTCTTAAAGCAGAAAAATTCTTTTTCCCGTTTGAAATTTTTGAAAATTCATCTTCCATAAGGAAAAAAAGGTCAGTATTATATAAAAAAGGCATTTCCGTAAGCGTATCAGAGATGCTGAAACTTACAGCTTTGATTTTATTCTGATTTATATGTGATGCCAGTTTTTCAAAGGTTTTTTTCTGATTTTCTGTTATCTTCAATAATGCTCTCTCATTTCATTTTTTTTATAATTATAGCGTTTTATTTTTGTTTTGTCAACAAAATATATTTGACATAAAAAATCCTTTGTGATAGAATATATTTAAAAAGGAGGTTTCTTTATTATGGAAAAGAAAATGACAATATGTTATCCCATAGGAAACAAGCTTTATATGAATATCACAAATAAATGTCCCTGCAATTGTACATTCTGCATAAGACATAACGGAGACAGTGCATACGGTTCAGAATCGCTCTGGCTTGAACACGAACCCTCATTTGATGAGATTATGAATGATGTAAAAAAATACACTCTCTCTGATTATAAGGAAATAATATTCTGCGGATACGGAGAACCTACATGCCGTCTTGATATTCTTATCAGAACTGCAAAGGCTATGAAGGAGATAAATGCCTGTCCGCCGTTGAGACTCAATACAAACGGACTTTCAGACCTTATCAACAATAAGCCGACATCAGAAATTCTCAGTGAAGTCTTTGATACAATATCAATAAGTCTCAATGCCGGAACTGAAGATGAATATATTAAAGTTACACGTCCGAAATACAGCAATGCTTTTGAGGCTATGCAGAAATTTGCAAAAGACTGCGTCAATACAGGAAATACAAAAACAGTTATGACTGTTGTTGATGTTATTCCTGAAGAACAGATTAAAGCTTCTGAAGAAATATGTAAAAAAACAGGTGCTAAGTTCCGTGTGAGAACTTATGACTGCTGATATTCAGCAAAAAATAATCCGTTTCCCGCATTTAAGGAAACGGATTTTCTTTGCCAGAGCTTGTGACAGGATTTGAACCTGCGACCTGTTCATTACGAATGAACTGCACTACCAGCTGTGCTACACAAGCATAATGATATTATATCAGCAGGAGAAGTAAAAGTCAAGAGAAGCATTAAAAAATTTTTTGAAAAAATTCTTTTTACTATTGCAAAAAAACATAATATGTAGTATAATGAGTTCATATTATGCTTTTTGCAAAAAATATTTTAAGGAGGAAAACATGGCAAGTAAAACTTTAGGCATAAATCAACCGATACCTGCTGAAGCTTCAGGAAATAAGCTGAAACAATGGTTTGACAGAAATTATATGTATCTTGCATCATTTTTTCTGCCGGTAGTGCTTGTATTGATTGCTTATGCCAATTTCGACATTTATCCGTTCGGAAAAGAAGGCTCTGTTCTTGCACTCGACCTTAACGGTCAGTATATCTATTATTTTGAGGCAATAAGAGATGCTTTCTGGGGAGACGGAAGCTTTTTCTACAACTGGAGCAGAGACCTCTCCGGTGAATTTATGGGTATAATCGGATATTATCTTGCAAGTCCGTTTACGCTCATACCAATACTTCTTCCGAGAACAATGATTCTTGAAAGCATTATGATAATGCAGCTCTGCAAACTCGGAACAGCAGGTCTTACATTCAGTATCTACATACGCAAATCAAAAAATATCCAGCCACTTCAGTCACTTATGTTCTCAACAGCATATTCTATGATGGCATATGCAGTAATTCAGACAATAGACCCGATGTGGCTTGACGGAATCGTATTTCTGCCCCTTGTTGTACTCGGAATAGAATACTTTATTGACAACGGCAGAAAGATAAACTATATAATTCCTCTTGCAATAATGTTTGTAGCCAATTTCTATATCGGCTTTATGATTGCAATATTCACAGCACTTTATTATTTCTATTATCTTTTTTTCGGAACAGATGCAAAGCTCAAAGTACAGGATTATGTTAAAAAGACAATAATATTCGGATTTTGTACAGTAATTGTGCTGATGTGCAGTGCATTTATGATACTTCCTGTATACAATGCCCTTTCACTCGGTAAATTTGAATTTTCAGGCAAGCCTGATTACAGTTTTTCAACGCAGTTTTCACCGATAGAGCTTTTGCCATGTCTTTTCCCTAATCAGTATTATTCTGTAAATATGCATGGAAAGCCTGAAATATACTGCGGTATGATAACAACTGTTCTTTTACCGCTTTTCTATATGAACAAGGAAATAAAGTGGAATAAAAAGGTAGGATATTCATTCCTTGTTGCAGTTCTTTTCTTCAGCATGTATATCAAGCCTGCTGATATGATGTGGCATGGCGGACAGACTCCTAACTGGCTTCCATACAGATATTCATTCCTTATGTCATTCGTACTTGTTTCAATGGCGGTTATGACGTTCTCAAAGCTTGAGGGATTAAAGCTCACTGTCGGAAAAATTGCAGGGGTATTTATCGGAATACTTGCTCTTGTAATGTATTTTGATGCGAAAATGCCAAGTTTTAACTATGTTAAAAAAGGCAATATAGTTTATGTTGATACAGTTATGACATTTGTTTTCGGAATGATTCTTGCCGGAATTTATCTTGTTGGTCTTTTCTTTATAAGCAAGAATATGAAGAAGGCAAAGACAGTAAATATAATTTCAGGTGTTATGACTGTTGTAATATCAGCAGAAGCCTGTTACAATGCCCTCGATTCATTCAAGAAGATTGATGAGGAAGTTGCATATTCTTCACGTACTTCATATTACAACGAAATTCAAGCAGGACGTGATGTTACAGATGAGCTTGAAAAATATGACAGCAGTCTTTACAGAGCTGAAAAAACTTTCTTCAGATGCGTAAACGATAACCTTGCATACGGATTAAGGGGAATATCACATTCAAGTTCTGTAATGAACACAAAAATCATCAATTTCATTGAAACTATGGGATATTCTATGAGAAGTTATGTTACACGTTATGACGGTAACACACCTCTCGCAGATTCAATGCTTGGCATAAAATATGTTATAGACAACAATAATAATTCAAGTCTTCTCAATCCTGATTATGAACCTGTTTTCAGCTATGATTATAAAAATCAGAAAGATGAGGACAAGACACTTACAGTTTACAGAAATCCTGATGCTCTTTCAATCGGCTATATGATTGACAATTCCATAACAAACCTCGCATTTTTGGGAAATGACAATCCGTTCAACAGTCAGAATATGTTGCTCAGTACAGCAACAGGAAACACAGAATTTCTTAATCAGGACGGTTCTATTCTTATAAACGGCAACAAGGAATATTATACACGTCTTGATACAGAAATTTCAACACAGCAGATTCAGGTTTCACCATACGGTGACCAGACATTGTATACAGCAGATGCTGATGCTGTTGACCCTATAATCAATATACATTTTACAGCTCAGACAAGTGATGACATATATATGTATCTTAAAACACAGAACGAAAAGGCTGTAAATACATGGATTTCATCTGAAAAAGGTTCAGACGGTCAGTTTACAAATCATAAGTCACTCGGCTCAGGTGCATACTTTGAAAACCATAACTATTCAATAGTAAGAGTAGGTTCTTTTGAACCGGGTACAGAAATTGAAGTACGTCTCACAGTAAGACTTAATTCAACTGAACCTGACAAGGAAGAATATACTATTATAAAGGACTTCCAGTTCTATCAGTTCCACAAGGATTTGTTTGATGAGGATATTGCACTTCTTAAACAGAATCAGTGGGAAATCAGTGATTACAATGACAGATACATTGAGGGAACTATCACTGCTGAAGATGGTCAGATTATGCTTACAACAATTCCTTCCGAACCTGGCTGGAGCATAAAGGTTGACGGAAAGAAAGTTGAACCTGTTGAAATTTTAAAGGCATTTATCGGTATTCCTCTTGAACCTGGTACACATACTGTTACAATGAAATATACTCCTCCAGGATTCAATCTCGGAGTTGTAACACTTATTCTCGGTATAGCTATAATTGTTCTTATCTATCTGAAAAGCGATAAGAAAATAATTGCACAGCTTGCTGAACAGCAGAAAAAGCTTGAAGAAGAACAGCAGAAAGCTCAGAAAAAAGCTAAGGAAAAAGTTAACAAGCTTATAAAATCAAAGGGTGCTGTTGCGGATATTGATATTGAAAAAATGGATAATAAAGATGATAATTCTGAAAATCATGAAAATCCTGAAAACAAAGACGACAGCGAAAAATAATAATTAAGGGCAGTTGAAAAACTGCCCTTTTTTACCTCTGAAAAAATTGAAAATTCTGTTGACTATTGACGAAAAAGGGAGTATAATAGTGAAAACGACTCTGAGCGTTTTGTTTTTTCACGAAAGGACGTGTTTTTTATGTTGGAATTTAAAAAGGTAGTTACTCCGGAGGAAATCAAGGAAACTTCTGAGCTTGCACGTGAAATCTGGAATCAGCATTTTATATGTATTCTCTCACAGGACCAGATTGATTATATGGTTGATAAATTTCAGTCTGCAAAAGCTATGACAGAACAGATTGAACAGGAAGGTTATCAGTATTACAATTTTGTGCTGGACGGAGAAAAAATCGGATATTTTGCAATATGCGAAAAACCTGACAATACGCTTTTCCTTTCAAAGCTCTATATCAAAAAATCTTTCAGAGGAAACGGATATGCAAGGCAGGCTTTTGAATTTATCAAGGATATTGCCCGCAAAAATGGAAATACTATGATTTGGCTTACTGTAAATATACATAACAATGCTGTTTCTATCTATGAAAAACTCGGTATGAAACGCATAAGAAGTGAAATTACTGAAATAGGTCATGGCTATGTTATGGACGACCATATCTATGGCTTTGAGGTATGATATGAACGACTGCGAAACATGTGCATACTATTATTATGATGATGAATATGAATGCTGGATTTGTGAAAGAAATCTTGATGAAGATGAGTATGCAAGGCTTATTCAGGGACATTATAAAAAATGTCCCTATTACCGTGACGGCGATGAATATAAGATAACACGCAGACAGTGAATATATACAAATAATGTAACTGCGGTTTGTATAATCTTACAGTTTTTTCTTTAATATATAAAAAATGCTGGACAACCTTCGCTTTTTAGGATAAAATAACTATATTATACAGCTATCGGAGGTTTTTCTATGAAAGCTTTAAAAAGAAAATATATATCCGAAATGGCAGGAACTTTTATACTTGTGTTTTTCGGGTGCGGTACTGCAATGGCAACAAATGCAAATGTTGTGGCAACTTCACTTGCATTCGGTCTTTCAATAATAATTGCCGGATATTCAGTCAGTCAGTCAAGTGGCTGTCATCTTAATCCCGCTGTATCGTTTGCAATGTTGCTTGAAGGCAGAATGAAATTCAAGGATTTTACAAGCTATATAATATCTCAGATTGCCGGCTCATTTTTAGCTACAATTATTCTTGCAATACTTGTAAAATGCGGGGGATTTTCAAATCTTTACGGAATGGAGAAAAATCATATAAAAGATTATTCATTCGGTGCAAACGGATTTGGAAATCTTAATTTCTTCGGTGCTTTGATTGCTGAAATTGTTCTTACATATGTTTTTATAACAGTAGTTCTTTCAGTTACAAAAAGCAAGGATATGGGTGTAAGAAAAAATGCTCCTGTTTTTATTGGCATAGCCCTCACATTTGTACATCTTGCAGGAATAAATCTTACAGGAACTTCTGTAAATCCTGCCAGAAGCATAGCTCCTGCAATATTTGCAATAGCAAATACAGGAGGTTCATCAATAGCTCAGCTCTGGGTATTTATAATAGGACCTCTTGCCGGTTCATTCTTTGCAGTAGCAACAAACAACTTTTTTAATCGCAATGATTGATTTGTTAAATGCGGACAGAATTATTAATTCTGTTCGTATTTTTTTATGAAAACAATACTATAAGTATTGGCTTTTTCAGACTTTATGACTGTTTTTACCATAATTGATGTTATGGATTTATTTTCCTATGTAAAAAATGTACAACAAATTATTATACTGTTTGTTATGATATACAAATTATTATGTGGGTTCTTGACTTTTTGGTTATTTGATATTAGAATAGATTTACAGATATAAGTTACCTAAGGAGATAAAAATGACTGATAAGGAATTACGCAGGCTTAAACGTGATGAACTTCTTGAAATCCTTTTCTATCTTCAGAAAGAAAATGATAACCTGAAAAAACAGAATCAGGAACTTCAGAACCGTATAGAAGCTCTTACAATAAATAAACATTCAATTTCTGATGAGGACTTTGACAGAATTGCACAGATTGTAAAAGATGCTGTAAATTCTGAGAATACAGATGAAAAGAAACGGAGCAGTTGAAATGTCAGATTTTGATAAAAATAACCTTCCTGATGCTGAACAGCTTTCCAATGAAATCAAACGCATAAGATATATGAAGGAATATCGCCGTATGCTTTCAAATACTGTATCATCTTTAATTGTCGTTGCAGCAGTTGCGGTACTTATTTCAATGCTTTTTCTTCCTGTTCTGCGTGTTACAGGTACGAGTATGACTCCTACTTTTATGAATGATGAACTTGTAATATGCAACAAGAGAGGAAATTTCAAAAGCGGTGATGTGGTTGCATTCTATTTCAATAATAAAATCCTGCTTAAACGTGTTATAGGTACAGCAGGAGATGTAATTGATATAAAAGAGGACGGAACAGTTTATCTTAATGGTGAAGTTCTTGATGAACCTTATGTAAATGAAAAGGCTTTGGGTGAATGTGATATAAAATTGCCGTATCAGGTTCCTGATAATCGTATTTTTGTTATGGGTGACCACCGTTCAACATCAATTGACAGCCGTTCAACATCTGTCGGCTGTATAGCTGATGAGTATATAATCGGAAAAGTTATTCTTCGTATATGGCCTTTCAAGTTTATGGGTACTTTTTAAATATATTTTAATTTCAGTAAAGTTTTTTTTAAGGAGGAAATATCGTGAAAGATTTTCAGTTTGTTATACAGAATTTTTTAAAGAACCACGAAAAACATAAAAAATATATAGCACTGCTCACAGTACTTTCTCTTATGGTATCTTTTGCAGTTCCTTTCAGCCTTATTATGCCTGCTGTAAGTATGACAAAAGAAAGTTCTTCTTTTCAGAATATGTATGATGATAACCTGACACTGCTTGGTGCAGGTATTGAAAACGGTGCTATTAATCTGAGTTGCAACAACAATAATAATGATGAATATTTTCATGTTGTTGTTAAGGCAGGAGAAAATGAAATCTATAACAGCTATGATGAAACACCTTCAAAGGATTATACTGTCAGCGGTGATTCAGTAAAGCTTGATTTCAGTCTGGCATATAAGAAGAAAAACGTTACTCTCCCTTCCACTGCTCCTCATCTTTATGTAGACCTTACACAGCTCGGACTTTCAGATACAACATTTGTACTTGATGAAAACAGCCGTTCAGGTTATATCTTTGACGGCGATTACAGCACTTCTGCTGAAGCCGGTACATATGAAATCACAGATGACGGATATATAAAAATAACTCTTACTGATGATTATATTAAACATGTAAATTCCGGTGACAAGAGCCTTGTAGGTTCACTTGAATTTTCAGGTACTATGAAACGTGCTGACAATGAGGACGGTGACCGCAAATTTGATATAGGCGGTCAGGAAGTCACTGTAAAATTTGAAGATAAAATGCCCTCTGTCAATAAAAGTTCAAGTGTAAACAAAACTGACGGTACAATTCAGTGGACAATCGTTGTAAGCAATCCTGCAAAAATTGATTTGAGCAGTTATACATTAACTGACCAGATGTTCCAGTATGCAAAGAATTTAACAATAAACCCTGACAGTGCAGGTTCTTTTTCAAACAGTGAAATCAAGTTTACTGCTGATTCAAAAGGCGTGGAGTATATAACAATAACTTATTCTACTGATATAACTCCTGAACAGCTTAAAAATGAAAAGGCATCAAATACTGCACAATTGACTAAAGATGACAAGACTATAACAAGCAATCCTTCAGAAGTTTCTCTCAGAAATGCTTTCAATGTTGATAAAAAGGGTACACCTGACTATCAGACAGGTGCATATGAAAATAAAATCAACTGGGAAATCAATATATCAAGCAATTACGGAACTTCCCTTAATGGCTATAAAATTACAGATAATCAGATTCCGGACGGTGAATATACCATTGAACCTGATACAGTAACTATTTCAAAAAGCGGTAATTATTGGGTAATAAATGCCCCTGACAATCAGAAATCAGTTAAAATAAAATACTCAACTGATACTGATTCAAGCAATACACAGTATAATAATAAAGTAAAATTTGATTATCCTGACCCTGACCCCGATAAGCCGGCAGGCGAAAAGGATATAACAGTTGAATATAAAAATTCAGATGATTTGATAAGCGTTGACAAATCAGGAAATTATGACAAGGATAAACATGAAATTACATGGACAATAAATATAAAACCTGAACAGGGCTGTTCACTTTCAGGATATGAAATAAGTGATACACAGTTTCCTGACTGGGATAAAATTTCATTCAGTCCTGATTATGCAAAAAATTCTGCTACATATGATTCCGCAAATCATAAAATAACTTTTAACGGAACATATTCAGGAAATGTTACATTGCAGTATACAACAAAAATTGATATACCTGAAAATGTTCAGACTACAATTGTTTCAAATGATTTCAGTGACAACAGAAAACCTTCAACTTCTACTGTAACTGTAAAGGTTGATGTCAGAAATTCTCTTGAAAAATCACTTAACCAGAATAAAACTGAAACTGTTGCAAGCAACGGCAGTATTACAAAAAATTTAAGCTGGAAAGCTGATATTGTTCTTGATGGTTCATTCAAGGATTTGGTATATAATGATACACTTTCCGTTGTCGGAGACGGTGCATCACATACTATTACAGATGACCAGCTGAATTCAATACAGATTACTGCAAGAACATCTCAGTATGGCGGGCCGACAACTTTAGTAAAAGATACAGATTATACCATAACAAGAACAGGTAGCGGATTTTCAATTAAATTTAATGAATCTCTTGATAACTCAGGATTTAATTATCTCAATATAACTTATAATACAACAGTTACTGCTGATAAGACAGATGAAAATGCAAGTTATCCTGTTGACTATGAATTTAAAAACAATGCAGAATTTAACGGCAACAGCAAAGGCGATTCATTTACCCTTACAAGAACAAATCCTAATGTAGATGAAAAAATGAATCTCGGTGTCAATAAAAAGTGGAATAATGATGATGCTGATTCACGTCCGCAGAATATTACTGTTAAGGTTATGTATAAGACAAATCTTGACGGTACATGGCGTTATGTAAAGGGTACAGAAGATAATTTCATTATGTATGGTCAGAGCGGATATGATTCTGCATCTGATTATACACTGACTTTAAGCAGTTCAGATAACTGGGATAAAACTATAAGCGGACTCCCAAAGAAATTTTCACAGGCAAAAAATGATGGTACACAGGATACAATTACAGAGTATTATTATAAAGTAGTTGAAACTGCTGTTGACGGAAAAACTATAAGCAACGGAATGTTTGAATACGGCAACGGTGCATATACAGTAAGTTACAGCAACGAAAACGGTGTAAACGGTGACAATATACTTTATATAAATAATACATATTATTCTGATATTACTCTTACTCCTCAGAAAATATGGTCTGGTGACAGCAATTCAGGAGAAGAAATAAACAGTATAACTGCTGTTCTTATGTATTCTGTTGACAATTATAATTATTATCCTGTAAAGAAGAATGGAAATAATTATGTATTTGATAAGAATACAGATATTGCAGATGCATGTACTGTTACTCTTTCGGGTAACGGAAACACATGGACAGGTGCAAATTTTGAAAATCTTCCTTCAAGAATTTTTGCAGACGGTTCAATAAAAGAATGTCGATACAAGCTCAGGGAAATAAAGTATAATGATACTGAAATTTCAAATGAAAACAGATTTGAAACATCAGCCGGATATTATACAATTTATTCAAGTCCTGCAAATTCATCAGGCAATATCTCAGTGACAAATACATTTACAAAAAATATTGATATTACACCTGAAAAGACATGGGTTGACAAGAATCATAAGTCACATACTCCTGATGATGTGGCAGAAATTACTGTTCGCCTTGAATATTCAAATTCAAATGACAATAATTATTATCCTGTAAAAATCAAGGATAATCAGTATATTTTCGACAATGGCGGTAATACCGAAGGAGCTGTATTTGCTGAAAAAGTTCTGACTTCAGGTTCAAACTGGACATCAGATGCATGGTCTAATCTTCCCAAAAAGTATATCGGTTCTGACGGAAACGAAAAAACCCGTACATACAGAATAGTTGAAGTATCCTATAAGCTTACAGGAAGCAATGATTCACAGACTTTAATCAATAATAAATTCTCTACATCTGGCGGATACTATGAATCCCCTCAGAGCAGTGGCAGTACAAATAATACTTCAAAGCTTTCACTTCAGAATAAATTCTATCCGAACGAAAAGCTCACAATTACAGCATCAAAAACATGGCGTGATGTTTCAGACAGTTCAAATATGCCGGAAAGCATTACTGTTGAACTTCAGAGAAAACCAAGCAATACTGGAATATGGGAAAAGGTTGAAAATTCAGAAAAGAAACTCAATTCCCAGAACAGCTGGAAATGTGACTGGAGTGAACTTATAAATCAGGAAACTCTTGCTGACGGTACTGTTGTAATATATACTTATCGTGTTGCTGAAACAGGATTTAATGATTTTAAACTGACAGACGGTACAAATGTATTTGCTGTCAATGAAAACGGTTATTATCAGATTTCTTATAATAACAATGAGCTTTCACAAAGCGGTACAGTAACAGTTACAAATACATGGATTGCAAATGAACTTGAAATTACTCCTCAGAAAAAATGGAATGACAGCGGATTTGAAAGCCAGCGTCCTCAGAATGTAACTTTAAAGCTCCAGAGAAAACTCGGAGTAAACGGAACATATGAAGATGTCAAAGGTTCTGTTGATGAAAACGGCAAATTTACTGCAAATGAAAACGAAAGTGCAGTTACAGTAACTCTTTCAGCTTCAAATGTATTTTATGGAGATACTGCAACATGGCAGGGCATTAAGATAACAGGACTCCCGAAAGAAAAAATAACTGTTGATTCAGGTAACTTTACACATGAAACATATTATTACCGTCTTGTAGAATCAAAATATGATAACACCAATATAGCAGATGATTCAGCATCATTCAGTACTGCAAACGGTAAGTACACTATCACTAATTATGAAAATATAACTTCAAACGGTACATATTCCGTTACAAACAAGTTCGAGGAATCTATCGGTATTACAAAAACAATACTTAACAGTAAAACCGGAAATGCTTTGACTTCTATCGAAAAGGACGAACTCCAGAAACCGTTGAAGGTAACAGATTCTGAAGGAAATGTTATTGAACAAAATCCGTATAAGAAAGAAATATCAGGCAAGGAATATTATGTATTTAACTGGGTTATTGAATATGACGGAAATAATATTTCACTTATAAGACCTGTATCAGATAAGCTCCCTGAAGGCTTTACCCTTTGTACAGATGATGCAACATGGGCAGGCAAGCAAATATACTGGCATTGGGATAAAACAATTTCGTCTAATGTTTTGACTCCTATAATGGGTTCTGATGAAATAAAACCAACAACAAGATTTTTTGACGGATATTATGAACACCCTGTTATGCTTTGGGAAAATAGGGGTGCAAATGGTATTAATAAAGCAAACTCTATATCTGATGTATGGTCAAAATGGGAAAAAGGTGATTGGTATTATTATGATACAGAAAGCAATACAGTTTACTTTAACAAACCATCTTTGTCACAGACAATGTATGTGTGCTATTCAACAAAAATTGAATGTGATGTTTTAGATGCCAAGATTCAGGACGGAACTTATGTTGTAACAAACCATGCAACAAAGCATGAACAGGACGGTACACCTACTGACAAGACTGCAACAGCATCTCTTAAAATTGTAAATCCTTCTGATAAAGACCTCATAACAAAAACATACAGTGAATCAAAAGTTCCGGGTTATATAAATTATTCGCTTAATGTCAATCCGGAGGGCAAGAACCTTTCAAACGGAGATACAATTGATATAGAGGATATATTCAAGACGGATTCTTACTATGACAGCTGTAAGAAACAACTGTATAAAGGCGATGACCTTATCGATGTTCTTATGAACAATATTAAAATCTATGAGGTTGATGCTGACGGAAACAAAACTGAACTTGCCTCAAATCAGTATAAACTTCAGTTTACCAACGGAAAAGATGTTTCTGAAGGTGTAAGTATTCTGAAACTTACTATACCTGATGAAAAACATATCGTTATTGATTATACATATAAGATAATCGCTAACGAAAAAACACCGTCCGTTATAAACAAATGCAAGAGTTCAACTAAGGTAAACGGCAGATATATTCCTATGGAAGCCGGACTTGTTCCGCCGGCAGGTGATAAGATTACACTTTCAAATACAGCAAACCTGATTTCTGACAGTGCATCTGCATCATCTTCACAAAATGAAAAACAGTATGAAATTTCAAAATCAAGCGGTACAATTTCAACAAACAGACTTCCTGCAATCAAAAAAGTAAATACCGGTGACTATACTATCAATGATTTGGAGGCAACATTCCTCTTTGCAAAATATGAAAACGGTCAGTGGTATTATGCAACATCTGTTGATGATAAAACCCGTGTTATAACATGGTCAGTGACAGGCTGTGACGGAAACTCAGTTGATGAAAATGCTCTTGAAATAAGCGTAAAGCAGGCATATGAAGTTTCACTTTCACAGAATGTGCTTTATAAACTTGTTGAAGTTTCAGTTCCGGACGGTTATGAGGGTTCAAACCTCGGACTCACTTTTAACGGAAATAACAACCAGTTTAAAGAAATGCTCACAGCTTATCTGAATAATGGTTCTACACTCTATAATGGTAAGGATTATAAAAACTTCCTTGAAAATTATGTTTCAACACATTATTTTTCATATAACAGTATTTTAAGTTCTTATCCGCAGGGAATCAGCGGAAATGATGTAATGCAGGTTAAATCAGGCGACAGTATAGAAATTCCGAACAATGAACTTATTGACATCGGAATTAAGAAAAACTGGATAACATCTGATTCGGTATCAGACAGTGAAATAACAGTTGAACTTTACTGGTCATATGAAAAGTCTGCTAACGGAATACCAAGCAGTGCAGTTCTTGCTGATGATAAGGATTTAGGCATAATTGACAGTGAATTTACATCTTCAAAGACTGTCAGGGCAAATGATAATAATACACAGCTCTGGAAAGATTTGCCGAACGGCAAGAACAGCAAGCCGATATACTATTATGTTAAGGAAACTGCTTATAAAATCAACGGAAAAACATATACTCTTGATTCCGAAAGCGGTACTTATAAAAATGGCAGTGAAACAGGAAAATATTATCCGACATATATCGGAAATGCTTCAAATTCCGATTCAGCTATTGAAATAAGAAACTCAGCTCAGCTTATGCTGAAAAAGGAATGGAAGAAATCCAATAACGATATTATGCTTAATCCTCCCGTTGATACAATAAATGTATCAATTTACGGATTGTTGCCGGACGGCAGTCAGACACTCATCTTTAAGGATATTGAACTCAATAAACTTAATAACTGGCAGGCTGATATCACAAGCCTTATAACTCCTGAAATGAATCTCAGTCAGTACAGCGGATTTGTTGCTGTTGAATCAGGAATTTCAGAGGAAATAAGCAGTAACTTCGTTGTAAGCTGTGTATTCAATCTCAATTCTTCAACAGGTGAAATTGTTGTTACAAATAAGAATACTGCTCCTTCTGATGCATCTGTAAAGGTAAACAAGGTATGGGGTGACGGAAATGAACTCCATTCAGGCGATTCAATACAGGTTGCACTGTATCAGAAAGCAGGAACTCCTATTGACCTCAGCAATTCATCATGGCAGACAATTCTTTCAGGTATGAAACCTATAAAAACTGCTGTACTTACGGCTGAAAATGAATGGACTTATACATGGACAGGACTGCCTCTTGAAAATGACAGTCAGGAACTTTATTATTACTATGTCCTTGAACAGCTTGCACCTGCACAGGATAAATATACTCCGTCATATGCTGTTGTTTCTAAATCAGCTTCAAAGACAGAATATACTGTTACAAACAGCAGAAATGCAATTGTTGCTAAAAAACAGTGGACAGGAGAAGACGGAAATATAATATCATCAGATTCATCTGATATTCCTGTTGATGAAATCACACTTGATGTTTACAAGAAAACTGTAAATATTCCTTCAGAAAATCTGAAAGTTATAGCTTTCGGCGATTCGATTACAGACGGTTACGGAAATTCAGAACCTAACTGTTCCAGGAACGGAAAGGATTATCCTTCAAAGCTTATCAAGCTCCTGACAGATAACGGATATACTATTTCTAACAGCAGTAAAGTTGATGACTTCAACAAGGGAATAAGCGGACAGCAGATAGGCGGTTCAGACAGTGAAGGATTCAGAAGCAGAGTATCAAGTGATATTCCGGCAGATACAAATATAGTATTTTTCCTCGGCGGTACAAATGATATTCATCAGGGAAGCAGTACTGTTAAGGGTGACCCTCAGGGCGTATACGAGAGATTTGTTGCCTGCATTGAAAAAATCAAAAATCAAGCTCCTGATGCTGTAATTTTCGTTGGAAGTATTCCTCATTTTGACTTCTATAAAGACGGAAATCTTACAGAAGGCGGAAGCTGGTGGAACTGGCTTTCAGGTTACAGCGATAATGACGGTGCACTTCCGAACGGTCTTATTGACCAGTACAATGCACTTATCAAGAATTATGCGGAAAGTACAAACGGCATTTATTTTGTAGATACTTGCAGTGTTGTTACTGATGATAAAATCAGAAATGACGGCTGTCACCCGAATGAAGAAGGCTATACAGCAATAGCTAATGAATATTATAATGCTGTTACTCAGTATTACAATTCATCTTCAAAAGTAGGTGAAATTACTCTCAGCAAGTCAAATAACTGGATTTCAGCATTTGACATTGAAAATCCTGATGCCAATTCAACATACTATGTTGATGAAAAAAATGTTCCGGCAGGCTGGCAGGTTTCATATGCTGATAATGAACAGACTCTCGGAAGCGGTACAACAATTACTGTAACAAATACAAGACATACTCCTAAAACAAGCCTTTCTGTAAAGAAAATATGGGAAAATGACAGTGCAGATACATCAGCCAGAGACAATATATCCCTTACACTCCTCAGAAGTACAGACCAGATAAACTGGGAGGAACTTGAAGTTCCTATGCCTGTACCTGTAAAATCTGAAAATATATGGATTTATAAGTATGGTGTTGATGAAAATAATAATCTGACTCTCCCTGCTGAAGACAATGCCGGAAATCAGTACTTCTATAAGATAGAAGAAGAAATTTTAGACGGATATACTGTTTCTTATGAAAATCCGGACGGTATTATTGCAGCAGATGATGCCGATGCAGGTCAGATTACTGTTAAAAACACAAGAGCAGTTTCACTGACAGTTAAGAC
>ERZ808240.606-NODE-606-length-45969-cov-12.889075_pt1 | contig 45969 bp, 36 predicted proteins | sample MGYA00521084_ERZ808240 | MGnify/ENA primary metagenome ERZ808240 (study PRJEB31516, sample SAMN03275571) | gut metagenome | biome: mammalia-associated habitat; material: feces | host: Papio cynocephalus | place: Kenya | collected 2012-08-06 ...
AGAAACACTTGAAGCAATTTTTCCTTAGCACCCTCTGACAATGGAGCGTTTTCATCAAGAAAACGCGACAATTGCAGAGGGTCTAGTGTTTCTTAAGGTCCGATTTGTGATTTTTCCGGTCACGAAGTACTGTGCTTCTGGTGGAAGGCCCTGGCCACCGGGAAGCGCGTAATCCATCACCCTGGTGTATCCAATCGGATCTGCCGCGAGACGGAAAGCGCGAGTCCAACCTCCGCCATGAGAAGCATGAGGGAGGTGCCGCCATAGCTTACGAACGGAAGCGTCACACCGGTGTTCGGAATGGTGTTCGTCGCCACACCGATGTTCAGGATGACCTGCAGGGAAATGTGGCAGAGAATCCCGATGACGATCATCGATCCATAGAGATCCCGTGCATTCCGTGCAATATCGAAAAGACGATAAATGATAAAAACGTAGATCAGAATCAGTGAAATCGCCCCGAACAGGCCGAGCTCCTCACAGATAATCGTGAAGATCATATCATTCTGGGCCTCTGGCATCAGGAACTTCTGCACAGACTGCCCAAGTCCCTTTCCGAAGATGCCGCCGGAGCCAATCGCATACAGTCCCTGCAGGGTCTGGAAGGTTTCATCCGCATAGCTCGACGGATCCTTCCAGGCGAAGATACGGGTCAGCTGATAGTCCTGCAGGATATTGAGCGCAGACAGGAGCTTTGCCATCGGATAGGCAAATACATACACCAGGGCGCCGCCTACACCGCAGAGGACAAACGGCCAGTACTTTTTCGTGGCGATCCACATCATAAAAAAGGTAATGCCCAGGATAATCAACGCGGTAGACAGGTTGGTCGCTGCAATGAAGATGCCCGGTGCGATGCCGATCATGGCCACACGGAACCAGGTGCGAAGATGATTGATCTCATAGCCGTAATGCGTGATTTTCTGCGACAGGAAAACAATGACCGCGATCTTCATGATCTCCGACGGCTGAAAGCGGACGCCACCGATTCGGATCCAGCGGGCGGATCCATGCGAGGCGATACCAAACGCCATCGTAGCCACAATGAGGGCCCAGGCCGCGATGTAGAAAAGCTTCGCCAGCATGGCCGTAAGGTGGTAGTCGACTCTCGAGATCACCAGCATGGCCGCCAGTCCACCGACGGCGAAGACCGCCTGATGGCGCAGGAAGTACATGGCATCATCCATCTGGTTCTGCGCCGAATAGCCGGACGCGGAGTACATCATGATCATGCCGAAGCCGGTGATGAAAATGACGGCAAACAGAAGGCTGTAATCATAAAAATATTTCGTTTTCTTTTTCGCCGCCATCGTTCCTCCTTACTTTTTCCCAGGCTGCGAGGCCCGAGGCCTCACTGCATTTCTGCCCTTTCTGCTGTTTCCTCACAGATTCCTTACGCACTCCTTAAAGATACGTCCACGCTCCTCATAGTTCGGGAACATGCCCCAGGAGGCGCAGGCCGGACTCAGCAGCACGTAATCGCCTTCGTCCGCATAGGCTGCACAGTCCTTCACGGCTTCATCCATATCCTCTGCGAACATGACATTGGTAAAGCCATACTTCTTCGCACACTCGGCAATGATGTTCCGCGTCTGTCCAATCAGCACCAGATACTTGACCCGCCCCTTAAACAGCTTACACCAGTCATCAAACGGGATTTCCTTGTCATACCCGCCGCCGATCAGGACAACCGGCCCCGGCATGGCCAGCAGTGCCTTGATGGCTGCATCCGGATTTGTGCCCTTCGAGTCATTGTAATAACGGACACCATTCCGCTCGCGAACGAACTCAATGCGATGCTCCACCGGCTTAAACTGCTTGACGGCAGAAAGAATCTTCTCCATGGACACGCCCATTTCCATGGACACCGCCATGGCACACATGATGTTTTCATAATTATGTGCGCCGAGGAGATTCGTCTCACGGACATCCAGCAGCGCCTCATCCTTTCCCTCATGCGCGTAATGAATCATGAAGTCCTTATAATAGAAGCCCTCCTTCAGCTCATGTACGGAGCTGAACCAGATGACCTGTGGCTTCAGGGTTTTCCGCTTTCCAAACTTTCGAAGCTCCGGATCCTCATAATTCAGAACTACAAAATCCTCCTCCGTCTGATTCAGGGTGATGCTCTCCTTCACCTTCACATAATTCTTCATCGTTTTATGACGGTCGAGATGATCTGGTGTGATGTTCGTGATGCAGGACACATGTGGATGGAAATCCATAATGGTCTCCAGCTGGAAGGAGCTCACCTCAAGGATGGTTGCGGAGGCCTCCGTCGTTTCCAGTGCTTCCGCTGTAAACGGATTGCCAATGTTTCCACATACATGCGTATCCTCATAGGTCGTCTTAAAGATTTCCCCGATCAGTGACACCGTCGTGGTTTTTCCGTTTGTACCCGTAACAGCTGCAAGCTTTCCCTTGCTGGACTGATAGGCAAGCTCGATTTCACCCCAGATCGGGATCTTCGCTCCGTCAATCAGCTTCACAAAGGGCTTATCCAGTGGGATACCCGGGCTGATCACCGCAAGGTCCACCGACACGAGATCACTCGGCTTCAGCTCGCCGACTATCAGTGAAATACGATCCCGCTTCTTAAAATTCTTCATCACCTTAACGGTATCCAGCTTCTCATTGGAATCAAAGAGGACGACCTGTCCTCCCAGCTGTAAAATCTGCTTTGCGGCGCAGATACCACTCTTTCCCGTGCCGAGCACGAGTACCTTCTGACTTTCCATCTCTTTCACTCCATCCATTCTGACTGATGCTCTCCTACATTCCCAGGCTTGCGACGAGGCATAAAAGCACGGTAAGCACTGTGAAGACTGTCACAACCTTGGTCTCCGACCATCCTCCGAGTTCGAAATGATGATGGAGCGGCGCCATCCGGAAGATGCGCTTTCCATGGGTTGCCTTAAAATAGGTCACCTGAAGGATGACCGACAGTACTTCCAGAAGATAGATCAGTGCAAAAATCGGAATGAAGAGCGGAATGCCCATCTCGAACGCTGCAGCCGCAACGAAGCCGCCGAGCGCAAGGGAGCCGGTATCGCCCATAAACACCTTTGCCGGATAGCAGTTAAACATCAGGAAGCCGAGAAGTGCACCAAACACAGCACCGGAGATCGGTGCCAGCTGTCCATCTGCCTTTCCGAAGTACAGGCTGACGAGGCCCAGGAAGAGGGCAATCACGGCCGTCACGGAGCTCGCAAGTCCATCCAGACCATCCGTAAAATTTGCGCCATTGTCCGTTCCCAGTACGATAAAAAGAAGCGCTGGCACATAAAACCATCCAAGATCCAGGTAAATCCCGGTGAACGGAATCTGCATCCGGTGATCATAGGCTGGTGAAAGATAGAGGTACAGCGCAAAGATCACACAGAACACGAGCTGACAGAGAAACTTCTGCTTCGGGTTGAAGCCCTCCGACTGATGCTTGACCACCTTCAGGAAGTCATCGATGAAGCCGACGATACCGAAGGCAACGGTCAGAAGCATAACCGGAAGGATTTTCGGGTAGCGTGGAAGATAGAACAGGCTGACAAGCACGATGGCCAGCACGAAAACGAGTCCGCCCATCGTCGGTGTTCCCTGTTTTTTCAGATGGGACTTCGGACCATCGTCTCGTACCTCCTGTCCGAACTTCAGCTTGTGAAGCTCCGGAATGGCAAAGGGCATGCTGATGGCCACCAGCAGAAAGCCCAGAAGACTCGATATTACAAAATCAACATACATAATGACACTCCAAATACTTTATTGAACATTCGATGGTGCAGGCAATACGTGCACCCTGTTTATCGTTCTTTATTTACTGGACCTTCCGCCACTTTGAAGGGCGGAAGAAAAGGGTGCTTATCCTTCGCCCGTACTGCTGCTCTCCGCTTCACTGCTTTCAGAGGATTCCTCCCCAGGAACCGCCTCCGGCAGCTCGAAGCCATCGCCACCCGGCTCGACATACTCATCCGTTACGCTGGCAGTCGTTGTCTCGGTGATGACATTGCCATCGGCATCCGTTTCCTGCGTCGTTCCATCCGCCGCGCTTTCACCCTCTGCGCTGCTCTCTCCATTCACCTGTGCACCCATCGTTTCAGAAGAAATCCCCTCCGGGTTCTGCTGGAGCTGCGCGTTCAGTGAATCCTCCGGGTCGGTATCGCCCGACGGTGCAATGTTCAGGAACTGCAGCGCGTCGTTCATGATTTCACGCTCGATATTGACTGCAAAGGAGGCCGTGGCCTGTGCTTCACCCACCAGGTTCGGTGTATCAACAATGACATACACCAGAAGCTGCGGATCCTCTACTGGCGCGAAGCCACAGAAGGAAACAAGATAGTTTTTTGCAGAACGTGGCAGCTTCTCGGCCGTACCGGTCTTGCCGCCGACATGGTAGCCCTGGATCTTCGCCTTCTTACCGGTGCCGACCTCAACGGTCTGGTACAGGGCCTGCTTCAGGAAGTCGCTGGTGGACTTCGAGCAGGTGGTGCGCAGAAGCTCCGGCTTCACATCCTCCACCACCGTGCCGTTGGCATTGAGAATCTGCTTGACCACGTGTGGCTTATAGTAGCTTCCGCCGTTGACAATACTGCAGTAGGCAGCTGCCATCTGGATCATGGTGACGTTGAAGTTCTGGCCGAAGGAGTTCGTTGCGAGCGCCGTACGCCCCATGTTTTCAGCATTGTACACAAGGTCTGTGGTATCCGCCTCTGCTGGCAGATCAATGCCGGTGGACTCGCCGAAGCCGAAGATGTGCTGGTACTTCACGAAATTCTCGGCGCCTTCATTGAACGCCGTATTCATGAGGTAAACGTTACAGGACTTTGCAAGTCCCATCGTTGCATCGAGTACGCCATCTCCTTCCCGGTTATGGCAGCGGATACGCCAGGTATGGATACCATCGTTCAGCTCGATGTAGCCCTGGCAGTCGAAGGTTGTTTCCGGCGTAATCGCGCCCTCCTCCAGTGCACCCGCGAGGGTAATGGACTTCGCTACAGAGCCCGGCTCATAGGTATCGGATACCGGAATGTTCCGCCAGATCTGGTTCCAGGCAACCTGACGACCATAGGACAGAATGTCTTCCGTCGTATAATATTTCGAAACCTCATCCTCCGTGATCGGCACCGCATCCGGATTTTCTCGGCGGTACACACCGACGGCCTCCTTCCGGCCGAGCTGCATGAGGTACTCGTCGGTATAGACGGAGCTGTCCAGCGCGCGCGGATCATTCAGATTAAACTGATTTGTCGACCCCATCGCAAGCACCTCGCCGGTGTTCGGATCCATAACAATGGCTGCTGCCATCTTCGAGCCGACGTCCTCCGTCTGCCACTTGTTGAGATATTTTTCGAGGGACATCTGGATGTTCGTGTTGATCGTCGTCACGATGGAGTTTCCATCGGTCGGCTCCTTCAGTACGGACTGCAGCTTCGTGTCGCTGTCGAGGTAACCGTACTCTCGTCCATTCACGCCCATGAGGGTCTCATTGTAGTACTGCTCAACACCGCCCGTTCCCGTCGTACCGTCGGCACTTGAAAAGCCAATGACATTGCACGCCAGTGAATCATATGGGTAGGTACGCTTATACTCATCCTCGAACCAGATGCCCTTGATGCGGGCCTTGGAGCCACTGCTGGTGTAGGCCGCGTTCTGCTCCTTCACATAGGCCTCCCAGCCCGACTTCTGATCATAGCTCAGTCCCTTTGCATACTTTACATAGGACTTGTCTGCCTTTTCCGTAATCAGGGTGCGAAGCTCCGTCTCGTCATACTCGAAAAAAGACACCAGTGCCTGAATCGTCGCATCCACATAGCGGTCATCCTGCCCGGAATGAATCACCCGGGGATCGATGATCAGATTATAGACCTTCTGGCTCGTTGCCAGCACCGTGCCGTTCCGATCCATGATATCGCCACGTCGGAAGGGAATCGTTCGTGAATCATAGGATGCCTGCCGCTGTGACAGCACGATTTTATTGTATTCCTCGCTGTTATTTCGTACCAGGTAATAAATGGCCGCAATAAGCGCAATTAAAGCTAGCATTATCACACTCAGTGTGATGGCTAGCTTTGTCTGCATGTACGAGGAAAGAATCTTTCCCCGGTTTCGTCTCCTGTTTTGATCAGTACTTTGGGATGTCCTCATATTGTCTTACGTACTCGCTTTCCGTCTTGTCATAGGTAATCGTCTGATCCTTGCCGGCATACACCATCCCGAGCTCCTGCGTAGCCACGCGGTAGATCTCATCGAGATTCACAGACGTATCTATGCTGTTCTGCAGCGCGTCGTTTTCGGACTTCAGCTGATCAAGCTGCTGCTTCTTCGCTTCAATCGAAGAAATCCTCGTGTTGATCGAGGTCTGCATCTGGATGTAGGAGAAGCAAAGTCCCAGCGTAAAGACCGATGCTGTAATCAGCACGGCGATGTACTTCACATCCAGCGCCACGCTCTTGTGGCGGAGCCGATCCTGCTGTGCACGGTACTCCATTTCCCGCTCTGCAAGGATTCTCTGTCGTTCACGCTTTCGTGCAAGCTCCCGCCGCTCCAGCTCCTCTGGATTCGGATGGCGCTTCGGCTGGACTTTACGTACCGTATTTCCATCGACATATGCCATTGTCGTGCGCGATACTCTCATCGCATTTGTTCGTTTCGTCCTCGCCATACTGCTCTTTTCCCCCATGGATCCTGAAACCGATCCGATCTATCTATACAGTGCCCCACACATGCTCGCCGGACCTCCTCCGTCCGGCTCGGCACCTTCCGTGGAAGCACTGCCTGTTCTACCCCTCTGTATGCTTTTCGAAGATACGAAGCTTCGCACTCTTCGATCTCGAGTTTTCCTCAAGTTCCTGTGCACTCGGCAGAATCGGCTTCCGGGTAATCACCCGGCCTTTTGACTTCCGCCCACATGCACAGACCGGAAACTCCGGTGGACAGATGCACGGCTTCTCGGCCGTACGAAATTTCGTCTTCACAATCCGATCCTCCAGGGAATGGAAGGTGATGATGCAGAGGCGTCCGCCCTCTGCAAGGTCATCGATCATGTGATCAATGCTCTCCTCCAGTACATCCAGCTCTCGATTCAGCTCAATGCGGATCGCCTGGAAGGTCCGCTTCGCCGGATGACCACCGGTGGCACGGATTCTCGCCGGAATCGCTCCTGAGATGATATCTGAAAGCTCCAACGTCGTTTCAATGTGCTTTGTGGCCCGGTACTGGCAGATATGCTTCGCAATGTTCTGTGCGAAGCGGTCTTCTCCATAGTTCTTAATCATATGGAAAAGCTCGGATTCACTGTAATTGTTGACAATGTCTGCTGCGGTCATCGGATTACGATCATCCATCCGCATGTCGAGCGGTGCATCATTTCGATAGCTGAAGCCACGCTCTGCCGTATCGAGCTGATAGCTGGATACGCCCAGGTCCAGGTAGATTCCATTGACCTTTTCAATGCCCTGCTCCCGCAGCACATCATCGATTCTTTCGTAATTACTGCGGACAATCGTCACGCGATCCTGTACATCCGAAAGCCGCTCACTGGCTGCCTGAATTGCATCCTTGTCCTGATCAATGCCGATCAGCCGTCCCTTGGGGGAAAGATGGGTGCATACCTCATGGGCATGTCCCCCACCGCCCAGGGTGCCATCCACATAGATGCCATCCGGCTGTATGTTGAGGCCATCCACGGTTTCATGGAGAAGTACGGAATAATGCTTAAATTCAGACACCTAAGCCCTCCCAGTCTGCCTCTAAGGCTGCCTCGTCATCAAAGCTGAACTTTTCTTCGTACGTGCTGGTATCCCAGATCTCAATATGGTCGCCCACACCGAGGAGGGTAATATCCTTATCCAGTCCTGCGCGATCCCGAAGAACCTGCGGAAGAAGGATACGTCCCTGCTTATCCAGCTCACAGGAAACCGCAGAGCCCAGTAAAAAGCGCTTCAGGCTTCTCGCCTTTTCATTCGTCATCGGAAGTGCATTCAGCTTTTCCTCGAGTTCCTGCCACTCCTTCGATGCGTACATAGCAAGACAGCCGTCCAGGCTTCTGGTAACCGTAAACTCGTCTCCGAGCTGGTCCCGAAATCTGGCCGGTATGATCAGTCTGCCCTTGGCATCTAGATTGTGGTGATACTCGCCTGTGAATGACATATCCCTTTTTTACCACTTTCTACCACTTCTTACCACTTCATGACATAATAATGCGCTAAATTGGGTTTTGTGTCAAGGCAGGATCCCGCAATAATCAAAAAAAATAGAAGTCTCTCCGAAGAGAGACTTCCATGAAAAGATTCTTCTTATTAGTAATGGGCAGGCTCAGACGTTGAATCGGAACTCGACCACGTCGCCATCCTGCATAACGTAGTCCTTTCCCTCCATCCGTACGAGACCCTTCTCACGTGCTGCGGCAATGGAGCCACAGTCGAGAAGATCCTGATAGTTGATGACCTCTGCCTTGATGAAACCACGCTCGAAATCCGAATGGATCTTGCCGGCCGCCTGTGGAGCCTTCGTTCCCTTCTTGATCGTCCAGGCTCTCGACTCCTTCTCACCAGCGGTAAGGAAGGACATGAGCCCGAGCAGGTCATAGGAGGCTCGTACGATCTTGTCAAGACCCGACTCACTCATACCCAGGGACTCGAGGTACTCGGCCTTCTCATCCTCTTCGAGTTCGGAGATCTCCTCCTCGATCTGCGCCGAGATGACAAATACGCCGGAGCCGCTTTCTGCCGCATATTCACGTACCTTCTGGACGTAGGCATTGGACGCACCATCATCGGCCACTGAATCCTCATCGACGTTTGCCGCATAAATTACCGGCTTTCTTGTCAGAAGATCAAGGGTATCAATGAAGGCATTCTTATCGTCATCGCCTGCATCAAAGGTAATGGCCAGCTTATTCTCCTCGAGATGATCATGGAGGGCTGTCAGGAGCTCATACTCCGCCTTTGCATCCTTATCGTTATTTGCAAGCTTCTTCGTCTTCGCAAGACGGCGATCCAGGAGATCGAGGTCCGAGAAGATCAGCTCGAGGTTGATGGTCTCAATGTCACGGAGCGGATCCACCGAGCCGTCGACGTGGACAATGTTCGAATCGTCAAAGCAACGAACGACATGCACGATGGCATCCGTCTCACGAATGTTGGACAGGAACTGGTTTCCGAGGCCCTCTCCCTTCGAGGCTCCCTTCACAAGACCCGCGATATCGACGAACTGGATCACGGCCGGTACGATCTTCTGGGAGTTGTACAGCGCACCCAGCTTCTGCAGGCGCTCATCTGGAACAGCAACGACACCGACGTTCGGCTCGATCGTACAGAACGGATAATTGGCTGACTCTGCACCGGCCTTCGTAATTGCATTAAACAGTGTGGACTTTCCGACATTTGGCAGTCCGACGATACCTAATTTCATAATTTAAATCTCCTTTATCTTCCCTGCATGCTTCATGTCATGAATCCACAATTGCCTGCAGTTCTCTATTACTTCCATGCTGCTTCGAGAGCAAGCTCATTATAAACTAGAAGTTCCAGCCTGACAATCCTCTGGACACTTCCATCTCCTATCCCCGATGCTGCCCGGGCACAGCGGGGACATGCACCCATGCTTTTTTCCGCATGCGCTGTATCCATCACTTCTCTATGAAGCGACCTGTGCCTTGACTCGACGAAAGCCTCGTATGAGCATGCCGAGGCCCAGAAGGGCCAGCCCTGCGGAAAGTGCCTGGGAAACCGCAATGTTCGTCCCCCAGAGGAGCAGGGAATCGGTGCGGAGTCCCTCAATCCAGAAGCGACCGATGCCATAAAACAGGAGGTACTCCCAGAAAATCTGCCCTGTGAATTTCTTCTTCGGAGCCGTAATCAGCAGGAAAATCAGGGTGCACAGATTCCAGACCGATTCATAAAAGAAGGTCGGATGCACCTGAATGAAGCTTTCTCCACCAATGCGGATCGCATGGGTGAGGACATTTTCGTTCAGCATGTTCGGATTCACGATGGATTCCCTGAGACGCATTGCGAGAAGCGAATCCGTATAGCGTCCGAAGGCCTCTGCATTGAAGAAATTCCCCCAGCGCCCGATGCTCTGCCCGGTGAGAAGACCAAGCACGGCCGAATCCGCCAGGGAGAAAAACGGGATCTTCCGTCGACGACAGAACAGAATACAGCAGAGAATGCCCGTCAGGATGCCTCCATAAATGGCAAGACCGCCCTGCCGCAGATTGAGAATCTCCCCAAGATGCTGTGAATAGTAGCTCCACTCAAAGATGACATAGTAGGCACGTGCACCCAGAATGGAAAAAATAATGCCGTAGAGTGCAAGGTCCTCAATGTCATCGACATTTTTTCCGCGACGCTTATAGTCAAAGCCGGCCACCAGCACGCCCATCAGCATCCCGATGCCAATAATGATGCCATAGTACGCGATGCGGAAGCCAAAGATCGAAATCGAATTCCGGAGATGCTCAATGCCGATTCCGAGATGTGGGAAATAAAGATCATAGCTGTCCGTACTCATTCTGTCTCTTCCTTTCCTTCGGACGTTTCGCCCTTCAGAATACGTAAAAATTCGTCCTCTGTCACGATTGGGACTCCAAGCTCCTTCGCCTTTTTATTCTTTCCAGAGGTGGACGTACTATCGTTATTCACGAGATACGCCGTCTTCGCCGAAACAGAGCCTGCGGCCCGTCCGCCTGCCTGCTCAATGAGTGCCTGAAGCTCCTTCCGATTCTCAAAATGCTGAAGCGAGCCCGTGATCACGATGGATTTGCCCTCCAGCGTCTTCGGCATCGTGGTTTCTGATACCTGCTGTACGAGGTCAAGCTCCTGCAGCAGAAGGTCGAGCTGCTTCATGCTTTCCTCATCCCGGAAATAGCGGGCAATGTTCTCCGCAAGCACCTCTCCGATTCCATCGATATCCTGCAGCTCCTCAAGCGTCGCCGCGCGCAGCTTCGAAAGCACATTCCCGAAATGGCGGCAGAGCACCTTTGCATTTGCGAGGCCAATGCCGGCGATTCCGAGACCGTATACGAGGCGGTACAGCTCCGTATGGCGGGCGCGCTCGATGGCCTGAATCAGATTTTCATAGCTCTTCTCTCCAAAGCCCTCGAGCGTCACGATGTCTGCGCGATGCTGATCGAGATGGAAAATATCCACATAGTGATGGATCAGGCCATGACCGATCAGCTTTTCCAGGGTCTGCTCACTGAGACCCTCGACATTTAATGCATCGCGGCTCACAAAGAGGGCGAAGTTCTTGATTTTTTTTGCTGCGCACGCCGGATTTCCACAGTAAAGGAATCTGGCCTCATTCTCTGAACGGATTTCCGTCGGCTGTCCACAGGCCGGGCAGGTCTTCGGCGGAACGAGGGTCGCCGAGCGGGTCCGGTTCTCTGCGATCTGCGGAATGATCATATTGGCCTTATAGACACTGATCTGATCCCCGATGCCAAGCGCGAGGTCCTCGCAGTAGGAAAGATTATGAAGACTTGCGCGGCTGACCGTCGTTCCCTCGAGCTCTACCGGGTCGAAAATGGCCACGGGATTGATGAGTCCGGTGCGGCTCGGCGACCACTCTACCTCCCGAAGCACGGTGTCCGCCTGCTCATCGCTCCACTTGAAGGCGATGGCATTACGTGGGAACTTCGCCGTGCGTCCAAGGCTTAATCCGTACGCAATATCCTCATAGATCAGCACGAGGCCATCGGACGGGAAGTCATTCTGCTGGATGGCTTCTGAAAACCAGCGTACCGTATCGGCGATGGTTTCCTTCGTCACCGGCTTATATTCCACGACGTCAAAGCCCTGCGCGGAAAGGAAAGAAAATTCTGCTGCCCGGGAATTATGAAAATCCACTGGCACCCCATTTTCCTCGGCACTGACCAGTGCAAATGCGATGAGCTGAACATGGCGAGATTTCGTCACCTTCGGGTCCAGCTGACGAACGGAGCCCGAGCAGAGATTTCGTGGATTCTTATATTTCGCATCTGCATCCGGAATGGTTTCATTGATCTTTTTAAATTCCGAATACGTGATGATAGCTTCGCCCCGAAGTACAAGATCACCCTGAAAGGAAATCCTGGTCGGGACATTTTCAAACATCCGGGCATTCTGTGTGATGACCTCGCCGATCTCCCCGTTTCCACGGGTGACGGCCTTCGTAAGTGCACCGCCCTGATAGCTCAGTACCACGGTAAGTCCGTCCATCTTCCAGCTGAGCAGTCCCTCCTGATCGCCGAGCCAGGACGCAAGGTCCTCCACCGACTTCGTCTTATCCAGGCTCAGCATCGGACTCGGATGCCGCTCCTTCGGAAGTTCGGACAGCACCTCATAGCCGACGCGCTGGGTCGGCGAACCCCCGAGGATCATCCCCGTCTTCTGCTCAAGCGCCTGCAGCTCATCATACAGCGCATCATAGCTCCGGTTTGACATAATTTCATTGCCATCCACGTAGTATACGCGTGCTGCCTCGTTCAGCGTCCGGATGAGTTCCTTCATCCGGGCCATGCTTCTGTTGATTTCGTCCTGATTGGATGTATGGGTCTGCATAATTCACCTATGTTTCTATACCAAGCTCCGAAAGCTCGACTTCACGATACTGTCCTGGCTTCAGGCCATGAAGTGTGAGATCCATGATACGGATTCGCTTCAGCTTCTTCACCTCATACCCAAAGGCTGCACACATGCGACGAATCTGCCGGTTCAGCCCCTGCGTGATGACGATATGGAACTCACGCTGACGAAGCTTCACCGGCCGGGTCATATCCTGCCATACCTCACATGGACGTGTAGTGGTTTTCAGCTCCTTCAGCTCGACACCATCGGCGAGTCCATCGAGGAATTCCTTCGTGCATGGCTTATCCACCGTTACCACGTATTCCTTCTCATGATAATTCCGGGCACGGTTAATGCGGTTCACCAGCTCTCCCTGATTCGTCAGCAGGATGAGTCCCTCCGACTCCTTGTCCAGGCGTCCGATCGGATAAACGCGGGTCGGGTACTGGATGGCATCAATAATGTTCGGTGCCTTATCCTTGTCACTGGTGGTGCAGACAATGCCACGCGGCTTATAGTACGCAAGAAGCACCGGAGCCGGACGGTCATAGTCCTGCCCGGCCGTTGAAATCTGCTCGCCATAGCGCTTCGCCATACGGCGAGACTCCGTCGCAAGCAGGTACTTTTCTTCCGGATTCCCGGCATTGGCATGAAGGGCATGCGGATTGACACACTGCCCGTCCAGCGCGATGGCATCGGCCTCCGTCACCTGCTGACCGAGCTCTACCGGCTTTCCGTTCACGGTCACGCGTCCCGCAGCGATCAGCCTGTCCGCCTCACGCCGGGAGCAGACACCCAGCTCTGATAAACGCTTATTCAGTCTCATCGTGCAGCCTCCACATCCGTCTTCTGTGCAGCACCGGATGCCGTTTTCTGTTCTTCGCTTCGGCAGGTCTCGGTCTCCTCTTCACTGCTCTTCCAGAGTGGGGCTTCATTCGCAGCGAGTGGCCAGCAGTAGCTCCTGCCCGGAATACCCTCGACCTCCGGAACCTCGTCTCCTGGCTGGAAGCAGAATTCATGATTCCGATTCGGATCGAGCTCCGCAGGAAGCTCGGCGTCGTTCTTCAGGTCTGCGAAAAAGCACGCATCGCCGAAGCTGAAGAAGCGATACTTCTCCCGTACGGCTACCTTATAGGCGCGAAGAATGTGCTCTCGCTTCGCAAAGGCCGAAACCAGCATGACGAGCGTCGACTCCGGCAGATGGAAGTTTGTAATCAGTGCATCCATGCACTTGAACTGATAGCCCGGATAAATAAAGATATCCGTCCAGCCAGAGGTGGCTGGCATGGTTCCATCTGGAAGTGCGGCGGATTCCACCGTTCGGCAGCTCGTCGTACCGGTACAGATGACACGGTGTCCCTCCGCATGTGCGCGATTCATTTTATCTGCCTCGGACTGCTCCACAATGTAGAACTCACTGTGCATGTGGTGATCCTCGATCTTATCGGCCTTTACTGGGCGGAAGGTGCCGAGCCCTACGTGCAGGGTAATGTGTGCGATTTCCACCCCCTTCGCCTGCACCGCTTCAAGGAGTTCCTTCGTCCAGTGCAGCCCGGCTGTCGGAGCTGCCGCTGAGCCGTCGTTCTTTGCATAGACGGTATTGTAGCGTTCCTTCTCCTTCAGCTGATGATGAATATATGGTGGAATCGGCATCTCTCCGAGCTGGTCCAGGACCTCTTCCCAGATGCCCTCAAATTCGAAGTGGATGATCCGGTTGCCATCATCAATGGTGTCGATGATTTCACCCTTCAGGATCCCTTCTCCGAAGTCTACGCGTGCACCGGTCCGAAGCTTCTTTCCAGGCTTCACAAGACACTCCCAGTCATTCGTGTTCAGTCGACGAAGCAGCAGCACCTCCACGTGTGCGCCTGTTCCTTCCTTGACCCCGTGCAGGCGGGCAGGAATGACCTTCGTATCGTTGATCACGAGGCAGTCGCCCTTATGCAGATAATCGATAATATTATAAAAATGACGATGATTGATTTCGCCGGTGAAGCGATCCATCACCAGAAGCCGACTGTCTGAACGCTTCTCCAGTGGATCCTGCGCGATCAGCTCCTCCGGCAGATCATAGTAAAAGTCTTTCGTCTCCATATTTCTTCTCCTTTTCTGCTGTCTCCCGACATGGTGCGGTGCGCCATGCACCCTAAACCTAGTTATTATATACTGTCTTCTCAGATTCTGCCACTGAAATCGGGGGACGAAGAGCTTTGGAAGCAGGGAAATCCTCCATGATCTGCGCGAGAGAACGAGGCGGGCGGGGGGACCCACAGAAGCCAGTACTCCAGAGCCGGAAAATCCTGAAATCGGGCCTTAAGAAGTACTAAGCCCTCTGCAATCGTCGCGTTTTCCTGATGAAAACGCTCCGTTGTCAGAGGGTGCTAAGGAAAAATTACTCTAAGTACTTCTAGAAGGCCCGATTTTGGTTTTTCAACGGCTCTTGCGTGTGGCTTCTGTGGGTCCCCCCGCCCGCCTCGCTCCTCCCCGTAGAAAAGAAGGGCGGATGCCTGCGCATCCGCCCTTCTTGTGAAAGATCCTGTGATCGAAAGCTTCAGCCGACAGGACCGGCATCAGAGATCACGGCATCTCCGGCTGGTGCATTGTCTGCTGCACCCGGTTCAGCGATCGACTCACCTGCACCGTTTGATGCCACGCTGGTTTCCGTCTTCGTGCTGTCGCCCGTATGCTCAGAAATGGTTTCGCTGCTGGCCGTAGTTTCTGTGCTCTTCTTTTTACTGCTGCTCTCGTCCGAAGCACTCGTTTCCTTGCTGTCCTGATCATCGCGGTTCTTCTTCGAACTGCTCTTCTCTGTGCTGTCCGTATCCTTCTCAGAATCGCTGTCCGCTTCCTCTGACGTGCTCGTGTCCACCGTTGTCACCGGTGCCTCTGTCTCCACCGAAATAAGGGAAACCTCACTGTCGATTTCCTCCTGTGAATCCGTATAGATACGGCCGCTCTGGAACGCATCATACACAACCGCCAGCCGCTGATCACTGGAGATGGCCTCCAGCAGGCGCGAGTTCGTCGCATTGATCAGCTCCTGCACCTCACTGTGGTTTGTGATGTAGCTGTTCACAAACTTCGTCTGCTCCGGAGACATGTTTTCGACGATTTCAAACGAATTCTGGTCATTCACCTTTACATAGCAGTACATAATGCCCGGTGCCAGAGTATCAATACGACGGAATTTCACATTATAGGTCACGAAAACAAGCTTGGTATTTTTCTCGAGACCGTCCACTGCATACTGCTCGATATCCTGATAGTCCTCGATATATCCGGCCTGTGTTTTCAGCTTCGCCTTCAGATTTGCGGTCTGCTCCTCGGTCTGATTGCTGACACCCGTCAGACGATACAGCGTATCCGTATCCCCGGAGAGTCGTGCGTCAAAATAATCCTGGAACAGCTTCGTCATGTATTCATCGTTATACTGACGTACCAGAGACGAATCCTCATCTGCACCGGCATTGCCGTCCGCCACGCTGGCGGTAACGGTTTCCCCAGCTTCATTTTCATCTGTAAGAGACGACGCGCTGGCCACCGCCTGCGGATTCTCCTGGCTGTCCTTCGCCTTCGGTGTATGGTCCAGAATCAGGATCAGAATCATCAGTACGATGATCAGTGCCGGAATTCCGAGAAGTCCGGTCATTTCACGTATCTGATTCTCCCTCTGCCGCTTCCGCATGTTCGTCTGTCGACGTGCACGCTTTCGCTCCATGATCTCATCGATTGATTTTTCCCGTAATGCCTGATCGACATCGTTAAGATCCTTAATGTCCATTCTTTCTGCCTCGTTATTCTGCCTGCTATACACGTGCACCGTCGGCGCCATAGAAGAAGCCACTTACCCAGCTGTTCTGGAGAAGTGCACCATCCTGCCCTGCGAAATAGTACCTTCCATTCACAAGAAGGAGGCCCGGTCCCTGAAGCTGCCCGCTGTTCTCATCAAAATAATACAGCCGTCCGCCAATATTCTGAAGGCCACGTGCAATCTTCCCATCTGCGCCGGTGTAATACCATGCGCCATTGGCCTCATAAACCCAGGTATTGACCTCCAGATAGCCCTCTGCATTAAAGTGATAATTGGCGCCGTCAATGCTGCGCCAGGAGCTGACCGGATAGGTGCCATCCGTGTAGAGATACCACATTCCCTTACTGTCAAACTGCCACCCGTTCGATGCATAGGTATTGGCAACAACGCGCCGCGTGTTGATCACCGTAGAGCTCGAGCTGTAGTGTGTTCCAGCCGGGTTCATCTGCGAAGGATTTCCAAGCTGCGAAAGCCCGCTTGCTGCCTGGTTTCCCGCCATCGGGCCGACATTGAGGGTGTTGTACATCACACCATTCAGAACATAGCCCCCGCTTGTTCCTGTATAATTCGTCGTATACATCGTACCGTTCACACTGCTGCTTCCTGTCGTCTGCGAGCTCGCCGCAGTAACGACCGTTCCGCCCTTTCCATCCGGCGAAACAGAAGACAGTACATTCTGGACCATACCACCGCGCCCGTCCGGACTGACGCCATAGGTCGAGGTTCCGACAGTGGATGTCTGATAAACCACACCGCCCTTTCCATCCGGACTGACAGCTGCCATCGAGGCACCCGCCATCCACAGGGACAGTGTCACCGTAAGCATGCAAAGCGCATATTTTTTCATAATTTCTCCTATCTCAGCTTTCCAAGAAGTGCTTCCCGTTTCCAGCTGATGAGGCCAATGATAATGAGCTGCACCACAAATACCAGGACAGCCATGCCATACTGCCCCAGAATAATAAAATATCCACACAGGCAGTTCGTAACACACTGAAGCCACGCCGTAGATGCCACCGCGGTCACGTAGCCACGTCCTGTAATGTCTGCTCTTGCAGCAATGTATGGAATGATACCATTGGGCATCGCCGGAAGCATACAGGCAATGGCCACGACGAAGGCAGGATGCGTAGAATTAATCTTCTGTGTCAGCCAGTTATCCCGGTTGAGCCCCGGAATAAAGCTGCTGAGTCTCCGTCCAAGTCTTCGTGCCGCATAGAAAACCAGTGCATTTCCGAGAACAAAGCCAAAGTAGCAGGCCAGAGAGGCCTTCACCCATCCGTAAATCATACCGACAGCCAGATGAATCGGAAGTCCTGGCAGCACCACACTGATCACCTGAAGTGCCGAAAGCAGAACAGCCAGAATCAGTCCCTTCCACTCCCCCTCCTCAGCGAGATACGCAGCGATGCCCTGCTCATCTCCGGCTTTCAAAAGCGGCCAGAGGCCCGGAAAAAGATGATTGAAGGTCATATAAAAGATAAAGACGATAAGGAGAAGAAGCAGCAAAAGGGCACTGAGCCCGATGAGCTTCCTCTTCTTTTCCATCTTCATCATGCATTCTTCTCTGCGACAGCCTGCTCGAGTGCCTTTGACAGCTGATCCGCACAGGATGTCTGACGTGGGCCGCAGGTGTTTCCTCGAAGGATTTCTGCAACCTTCGAAGCCTCCTGACCTTCCACCAGGCGTCCAATAGCCTTCAGGTTTCCGTTGCATCCACCACGGAAGCGAAGGTCATGTACCTTATTTTCATCATCCAGTTCAAAGCTGATCTCTGTAGAGCATACCATCTTTGGTCTATATGTAAATTCCCGTGCCATAAACAAACTCTCCTAATCTAAGTATCTGAACAGATCCATGGAATAAGACTCCACGAATCTTCTTATGATTATATCTGCTTCCTGTGCATCTGTCCACAAACGACATTCTTCAGAGTTTCTTACAGAGTCTGAAGGATACCGTTCAGGGCAGAGCATCCACGTATCAGAGCGTTTCGCCCTCCATACGAAAAAAACGTGTGGAGATTTCTCTCCACACGTTTTGTATCTTCGGATAACTCCTGACAGAATTAGTCCATGATGCTGATAACTCTACCAGAACCAACGGTTCTACCACCCTCACGGATAGCGAAACGGAGACCTTCCTCCATTGCTACTGGGTGAATAAGCTCAACCGTCATCTCGGTGTTATCACCAGGCATGCACATCTCTGTGCCCTCTGGAAGCTCGCAAACACCAGTTACATCCGTTGTACGGAAGTAGAACTGAGGTCTGTAATTTGTGAAGAAAGGAGTATGACGACCACCCTCGTCCTTTGTAAGAACGTAAACCTGAGCGGTGAACTTCTTGTGGCACTTTACAGTACCTGGCTTGCAGAGAACCTGACCTCTCTCGATCTGATCACGGTTGATACCACGAAGGAGAAGACCAACGTTATCACCAGCCTCAGCATCATCAAGAGTCTTACGGAACATCTCGATACCAGTTACAACGGTCTTCTGAGTATCCTCAGAAATACCAACGATCTCAAGCTCATCACCAACGTGAAGAGTACCACGCTCTACACGGCCGGTAGCTACAGTACCACGACCTGTGATGGTGAATACGTCCTCGACTGGCATAAGGAATGGCTTATCAGTCTCACGAACTGGCTCAGGGATGTAGGAATCAACGGCATCCATAAGCTCCATGATCTTGTCGCCCCACTCAGACTTCGGATCCTCAAGAGCCTTCAGAGCAGAACCACGAATTACAGGGATCTCATCACCTGGGAACTCATACTCGTTCAGAAGGTCTCTAACCTCCATCTCAACGAGTTCAAGAAGCTCAGGATCATCAACCATATCGCACTTGTTAAGGAATACAACGATAGCTGGTACACCTACCTGACGAGCAAGAAGGATATGCTCTCTGGTCTGTGCCATAACACCATCGGTAGCAGCTACTACAAGGATAGCACCATCCATCTGAGCAGCACCAGTGATCATGTTCTTTACGTAGTCAGCGTGGCCCGGGCAGTCAACGTGAGCATAGTGACGCTTCTCAGTCTCGTACTCAACGTGAGCGGAGTTGATGGTGATACCTCTCTCTCTCTCCTCTGGTGCCTTATCGATCTGATCGAAAGGAACAGCTGGCTCCATGCCAAGACGATCAGCAAGAACAGCCGTGATAGCAGCTGTAAGAGTTGTTTTACCGTGGTCTACGTGACCGATGGTACCAATGTTACAATGTGGCTTCGTTCTGTTAAAATGTGCCTTTGCCATTTCAAAATACCTCCATTAAATGTAATACAACGAATGTCATGTCAAGCACCATGCATGCGCCTGCATGCTCCGTGCAATACATTATGCCAAAAGAGTACACAAATTGACTCAATCAGCAAACATGATTTTAACATCGTTACTATATTTTATCAAGTATTTTTAGGGGTCTGCCAGACAGCAGAGCCCTGAAATACCTGATTTTTTATGATATGGACGAAATCCATTCACAGCGGTAATTACTTACCGTTACGCTCCTTCAGTACAGCCTCCTGAACATTCTTCGGGCACTTCTCATAGTGATCGAAGAACATAGAGTAGTTTGCACGACCCTGGGTCTTGGAACGAAGATCGGTTGCATAACCGAACATCTCTGCCAGCGGAACGAATGCGTTGATCTGCTTACCGGATGGGATATCCTCCATGGACTCGATACGACCACGACGAGAGTTTACATCGCCGATAACGTTACCCATGTACTCCTCTGGAGTGGTAATCTCAACCTTCATGATCGGCTCAAGGAGAACCGGGTCTGCCTTTGCCATTGCGTTCTTGAATGCAATAGAACCAGCAAACTCGAATGCACGCTCATTAGAGTCGACATCATGGTAAGAACCATCATATACGTTAGCATCTACACCGAGTACAGGATAGCCTGCAAGAATACCAGACTCTGCGGCATTACGAATACCCTTTTCGATTGCAGGGATGTACTCCTTCGGAATCGATCCACCGACAACAGTGGACTGGAACTTGAAGGTCTCCTCGCCATTCGGATCCATCGGAGTGAACTTAACCTTACAGTCACCGTACATACCAGAACCACCGGACTGGTGAACATAACGGCCCTGTACATCAACAGCCTTTGTGAAGGTTTCCTTATAAGCAACCTGAGGTGCACCTACGTTTGCCTCAACCTTGAACTCACGAAGGAGACGGTCAACGATAATCTCCAGGTGAAGCTCACCCATACCAGAGATAATGGTCTGTCCGGTTTCCTCATCCGTTCTTACACGGAAGGTCGGGTCCTCTTCAGCAAGCTTTGCGAGTGCATCGGTCATCTTGCCCTGAGAAGCCTTGGTCTTCGGCTCGATGGCTACGGAGATAACTGGCTCCGGGAACTCCATGGACTCAAGAATGATCGGGTGATTCTCATCACAGAGAGTATCACCGGTCGATGTGTTCTTGAAACCTACAGCAGCTGCGATATCACCAGAGAATACCTCGTCGAGGTCCATTCTCTTGTTTGCATGCATCTGGAGAAGACGGCCTACACGCTCCTTCTTATCCTTGGTGGAGTTCAGGCAGTAGGAACCATTCTTCAGTGTACCAGAGTACACTCTGAAGTAAGCAAGCTTACCAACGAACGGGTCCGTCATGATCTTAAATGCAAGTGCGGAGAAAGGTGCATCATCAGAAGATGGTCTTGTGTCCGGGTTACCCTCAAGATCTGTTCCCTCGACATCCGGGATGTCGGTTGGAGCCGGAAGGTAATCGATGACTGCATCGAGAAGCTTCTGAACACCCTTGTTCTTATATGCTGTACCGCAGAGACAAGGAATCGCATCACCTGCAATGGTTGCCTTACGAAGAACAGCCTTCATCTGCTCAACGGTCGGCTCCTCGCCCTCAAGGTACATCATCATGAGATCATCATCGAGCTCACATACCTGCTCGATCAGCTTTGAACGATACTCCTCAGCCTGCTCCTTATACTCATCCGGAACGTCGGTAACCTCAATAACCTGGCCCTTATCGTCCTTATAGTAGTAAGCTCTCATCTCGAAGAGATCGATCAGGCCGATGTAGGTATCCTCAGCGCCCATCGGGTACTGAAGGATGACGCAGTTCTTGCCCAGACGATCTACGATGGTCTGTACAGAGTGGAAGAAATCTGCACCCACTACATCCATCTTGTTGATGAATGCAATTCTCGGTACATGATAAACATCCGCCTGTCTCCATACGTTCTCCGACTGTGGCTCAACACCGCTCTTGGCATCGAATACACCAACAGCGCCATCAAGTACACGGAGAGAACGCTCAACCTCTACAGTGAAGTCTACGTGGCCCGGAGTATCGATGATGTTGATACGATACTCAGGTGCGCCTGCAATCTTCTTGTGCTCATGCTCTGGAATCCAGTGGCATGTTGTAGCGGCTGATGTAATGGTAATACCACGCTCCTGCTCCTGGGCCATCCAGTCCATGGTAGCGGTACCGTCGTGGGTATCACCGATCTTGTGATTGATTCCTGTATAGAAGAGAATACGCTCAGTGAGTGTGGTCTTTCCGGCATCGATATGTGCCATGATACCAATATTTCTTGTATGCTCAAGTGAATACTGTCTCTGCTCAGCCAAAGTATTTTCCTCCTATCAGAATCTGTAATGAGCAAATGCCTTATTAGCCTCAGCCATTCTGTGCATTTCCTCTTTACGCTTTACAGCTGCACCCGTATTGTTTGCAGCATCCATAATCTCATTTGCCAGTCTCTCAGCCTGTGTCTTCTCAGATCTCTTACGTGAGAACTCAGTAAGCCAGCGAAGACCAAGGGTCTGACGTCTCTCAGGCTTAACCTCCATCGGTACCTGGTATGTGGCACCACCGATACGCTTAGCCTTAACCTCAAGAACAGGCATGATGTTGTTCATAGCCTCTTCAAAAACCTCGGTTGCTTCCTTGCCGCTCTTCTCAGCGACAATGTCGAATGCACCATAGACGATCTTCTGAGCAATACCCTTCTTACCATCCAGCATGATGGAGTTTACAAGCTTGGTTACGATCTTGGAATTGTAAACCGGGTCTGCAAGTACGTCTCTGTGCAGAGTATGTCCTTTACGTGGCACGTTACTTCCCTCCTTAAAAATTGTTTTTAGATCATCGGTACTCTTCGCAACTGCAATCTGTGATTGTGTTTTGCGAGTTCATGCGGACTTCTGGACATCTCTTCTTATATAATAATGAGTTCCATTATCCGTCATTTTAACCATGTCTTTTTTCAACGTTGATCGAGGCTGATTACTTCTTAGCCTTCGGTCTCTTGGCACCGTACTTGGAACGGGCCTGCATTCTGTTTGCAACGCCGGCTGTATCCAGTGTTCCACGGATGATATGGTATCTTGTACCAGGAAGATCCTTAACACGGCCGCCACGAATCATTACAACAGAGTGCTCCTGCAGGTTGTGGCCCTCTCCAGGAATGTAGGATGTAACTTCGATACCGTTGGAAAGTCTTACTCTGGCGATCTTACGAAGAGCGGAGTTCGGCTTCTTCGGTGTTGCTGTCTTAACAGCTGTACATACACCACGCTTCTGAGGAGCGCTATTGTTAGTTGCAACCTTCTTTAAAGAGTTGAAACCTCTCTGAAGTGCAGGCGCTGTGGACTTCTTCTTAGCAGAAGTTCTGCCCTTTCTTACTAACTGGTTAAATGTAGGCATTTGGTTCTCCTTTCATTAGGTTTATTCTCTCGTTTTGGTCCCTGGAAACAAAAAACAGGGCATGCTTTTGCGCATGCCCTAGTACTATACTTCAATCGTTTTTTCTTGTCAATGAATTTCACGCAAGTTCTTGATTAAAGAATATTTTCCTTTTCTCTTTCGATGCGACGGCGCGCTGCAATACGCTCTACGCCCTCGGCATCAATATCGAATGCCTCGTCCGGTGTGAACATCTGATCATGCTCATCCTCGAGATCCGCCTCATCCTGGCTGAGCTCTACATTTCTGTAGCGCTTCATACCGGTACCTGCCGGAATCAGCTTACCGATGATGACGTTCTCCTTGAGTCCGATCAGGTGATCCGACTTACCGCTGATGGCCGCTTCCGTAAGAACCTTGGTGGTCTCCTGGAAGGACGCTGCAGACAGGAAGGAATCGGTTGCAAGAGAAGCCTTCGTGATACCAAGCATCACACGCTTACCTTCCGCCGGCTGCTTACCTTCTGCAATCAGGCGCTCGTTTTCATCCTCGAAGTCGAGGCGGTCCACTGTGGTGCCCGGGATGAAGTCTGAATCACCAGCCTCCATGATCCGCTCCTTCTTCATCATCTGATGAACGATCATCTCAATATGACGATCCTGGATTTCTACACCCTGCAGACGATATACACGCTGAACTTCAGAAATCATGTAATCCTGAACAGCCTTGGTGCCCTTGATCTTCAGAAGATCATGCGGGTTGATGGAGCCCTCTGTGAGGACATCACCGGCCTCAAGCATCTGTCCGTCCATGACCTTCAGTCTGGAGCCATACGGAATGAGGTAGGTCTTGGACTGTCCTCTCTCCGCATCGGTAATGATCACCTCGCGCTTCTTTGCGGTTTCCTTGATCTCAACGGTTCCAGGAATTTCCGTCAGAATTGCAAGTCCCTTCGGTCTACGAGCCTCGAAAAGCTCCTCGACTCTCGGAAGACCCTGTGTGATATCGCCACCGGCCACACCACCGGTATGGAAGGTTCTCATCGTAAGCTGTGTACCCGGCTCACCGATGGACTGTGCAGCGATGATACCAACAGCCTCGCCGACCTGTACCGGCTGACCGGTTGCCAGGTTGGAGCCATAGCACTTCGCACAGATACCATTCTTCGAACGGCAGGTCAGAACGCTTCGAATCTTCACCGTCATCTTCTGCTTCGGGCTCTTCTTACCTGCAGCCACATCCAGATCATACTGCTTCTGCAGTGCTGCAATCACCTTCGGCGCACGCTTCGGTGTAACCATGCGGTCTGCCTTTACGACCAGCTTTCCGGTCTCCGGATCATACACATCCTGTGCGATGTAACGTCCTGTAATACGCTCCTGCAGAGACTCGATCTTCTCCTGGCCCTCCTCCAGAGCGGAGATCTCCAGGTATGGAATCTTGTCCTTGCCAGCGGAGCAGTCAAGCTCACGAATGATAAGGTCCTGCGTAACATCGACCATTCGTCTGGTAAGGTAACCAGAGTCGGCCGTACGAAGAGCCGTATCGGAAAGTCCCTTACGAGCGCCGTGTGCAGAGATGAAGTACTCGAGTACATCCAGACCTTCACGGAAGTTCGACTTGATCGGGAGCTCGATGGTACGTCCGGTCGTATCTGCCATAAGTCCACGCATACCAGCGAGCTGCTTGATCTGCTTATCGGAACCACGGGCACCGGAATCGGCCATCATGAAAATGTTGTTATATGCATCGAGTCCACCCAGAAGATCCTTGGTCAGCTGATCATCGGTCTTCTTCCATGTATCGATAACCTCCTGGTAACGCTCCTCCTCCGTAACGAGACCACGACGATAGTTTCTCGCGATCTTGTCAACGATGGCCTGTGCATCTGCAAGAAGCTTTGGCTTGCTTGCCGGCACGGTCATATCCGAAATGGATACGGTCATCGCCGCAAGTGTGGACTGCTTATAGCCCATAGCCTTGATATCATCCAGTGTAAGTGCAGTCTGTGTAGCACCATGCACATCCATGACTCTTTCAAGAATCTTCTTCAGATCCTTCTTCTTTACAATGAAGTCGATCTCCGGAAGAATCTCGTTGCCCGGAATCGAACGGTCTACAAATCCAAGATCCTGCGGGATGATCTCATTAAAGATGAGACGACCCACCGTGGTGTTAACCACACCCTCGATGATCTTTTCACTGCCATCCTCTGCCTTTACAGCCTTTCGAATTCTGCACTTGATCTTCGTATGCATCGTAATGTAGCCATTCTCCTTTGCAAGGATGGCCTCGTTGATGCTCTTGAAGAACATACCCTCGTTCGGCTCACCATCACGCGCCTGCGTAATGTAGTAGATGCCCAGTACCATATCCTGTGAAGGAACGGCAACTACACCACCATCGGAAGGCTTCAGAAGGTTATTCGGAGAAAGCAGCATGAATCTGCACTCTGCCTGTGCCTCCTGCGTCAGCGGAAGGTGAATTGCCATCTGGTCACCATCGAAGTCGGCATTGAAGGCCGCACATACGAGCGGATGAAGCTTGATGGCCTTACCCTCAACGAGCGTCGGCTCGAAGGCCTGAATACCCAGTCTGTGAAGGGTAGGGGCACGGTTCAGCATCACCGGGTGGCCCTTGATAACATCTTCCAGAATATCCCAGACCTGCGGATCCAGACGATCTACCATCTTCTTCGCATTCTTGATGTTATGTGCCTTGCCGGACTGAACGAGCTCTTTCATAACGAATGGCTTGAAGAGCTCCAGTGCCATTTCCTTCGGAACACCGCACTGATAAATCTTCAGCTCCGGTCCTACGACGATAACCGAACGTCCAGAATAGTCAACTCGCTTTCCGAGCAGGTTCTGACGGAAACGTCCCTGCTTACCCTTTAACATATCGGAAAGGGACTTGAGGGCACGGTTGCCTGGGCCTGTGACAGGGCGACCACGACGACCATTATCAATCAGAGCATCCACTGCCTCCTGAAGCATACGCTTCTCGTTTCGAACGATGATCTCCGGTGCACCCAGCTCAAGGAGTCGAGCCAGACGGTTATTACGGTTAATGATTCGACGATACAGATCATTGAGGTCGGAGGTTGCGAAACGACCACCATCGAGCTGAACCATCGGACGAAGGTCTGGCGGAATCACCGGAAGGTTCGTAAGAATCATCCACTCTGGCTTATTGCCGGAGGAACGGAAGGCCTCGACAACCTCGAGACGCTTTACGATTCTCGTTCTCTTCTGGCCAGAAGCGTCATCGAGCTCCTGACGAAGCTCGGTGTACTCCTTCTCCAGATCAATATCACGCAGAAGCTCCAGTACAGCCTCGGCACCCATACCGGCGCGGAAGGAGCCATAGCCATACTGCTCAATCGCATCTCTGTACTCCTTCTCGGAGAGAATCTGCTTGTAATCCAGCTGCGTCTCACCCTTGTCAAGTACGATATAGCTTGCAAAATAGAGCACTCTCTCCAGAATACGCGGGCTGATATCAAGAATCAGACCCATTCTGGACGGAATTCCCTTGAAGTACCAGATATGGGAAACAGGAGCTGCCAGCGCGATGTGTCCCATACGCTCACGGCGGACAGAGGACTTGGTAACCTCAACACCGCAGCGATCACAGACGACGCCCTTATAGCGGATCTTCTTGTACTTGCCGCAGTGACACTCCCAGTCCTTCACCGGTCCAAAAATGCGCTCACAGAAAAGTCCATCCTTCTCCGGCTTCAGCGTTCTGTAGTTGATGGTCTCAGGCTTTTTTACTTCACCATGGGACCACTCCAGAATCTTCTCCGGAGAAGCCAGGCCGATCTTGATCGAATCAAACTGAACAGGCTTATTAATATTGTCAAGCTGTGCCATGTTTCCTCCTATTAAATATTATCGCCGTCACCAAAGTCGTCATCCGACTGGGAAACTGCGCTGTCACCGTCACTGAAGAGATCCGTCTCCGGCTCATCATCACTGAATCCGCCCTCATCGGACAGCTCTGCAAGATCCTCTGCTGTTGCAGCGGTGTCTGCTTCTGCACTGTTGACGAGCTCACCATTCTGGAACTCCTGGGTCTCATAGCCATACTGACCATAATTCTCATTACGATCATAGCGGCTGTCTCCACCCGAAAGGAGGCGGTGCATATCCTGGTTTGCATCGTAGAGATCCTCTGTGATCTCGATTTCGTTCTGATTCTCGTCGAGAACGCGTACATCCAGGCAGAGTGCCTCAAGCTCCTTCAGCATAACCTTAAAGGACTCTGGAACACCCGGTGCCGGAATGTTCTGGCCCTTGATGATGGCCTCATAGGTCTTGACACGGCCTGCAACATCATCCGACTTCATTGTCAGGATTTCCTGCAGAGTATAGGCCGCACCATACGCCTCGAGCGCCCAGACCTCCATCTCTCCGAAACGCTGTCCACCGAACTGTGCCTTACCACCGAGCGGCTGCTGCGTAACAAGGGAGTACGGTCCCGTCGAACGTGCATGGATCTTATCGTCTACCAGGTGATGCAGCTTCAGATAATGCATGAAGCCGATTGCGGTCTTGCCGTCAAACGGAAGTCCGGTACGTCCATCACGAAGCTGTACCTTACCATCGGTTGTGATCGGAACACCCTTCCACTCCTCACGGTGATCGAGGTGTGCGCCCAGATACTCATAAACCTCCGGATCCAGCTCATCCTTATGCAGTGCTGTAAATTCTTCCCAGCTCTTATTTGCATAATCATTTGCAAGAATAAGGGTCTGAGAAATATCGTTCTCGTTTGCGCCATCGAAGATCGGGGTTGAAACATTGATTCCCAGTACCTTCGCAGCCAGAGAAAGATGCAGCTCCAGGACCTGTCCGATGTTCATTCGGGAAGGTACGCCGAGCGGGTTCAGCACGATATCCAGCGGACGACCATTTGGAAGATATGGGAGATCCTCTACGGCAAGTACACGTGAGCATACACCCTTGTTTCCATGACGGCCGGCCATCTTATCGCCGACACCGATCTTTCTCTTCTGTGCAATATAGATACGAACGGACTCGGATACGCCCGGAGCCAGCTCGTCGCTGTTTTCTCTTGTAAATACCTTGGCACCTACCACAACGCCATATGCGCCATGTGGAACCTTGAGAGAGGTATCACGCACCTCACGTGCCTTCTCACCGAAGATGGCACGAAGGAGTCTCTCCTCGGCCGTCAGCTCCGTCTCGCCCTTCGGCGTTACCTTACCAACGAGGATATCACCGGCACGAACCTCCGCACCGATGCGGATGATGCCACGCTCATCCAGGTTCTTCAGTGCATCATCACCTACACCTGGAACATCGGACGTAATTTCCTCTGGTCCCAGCTTCGTATCACGTGCCTCACACTCGTACTCCTCGATGTGGATGGAGGTGTAGACATCGTTCTGAATCAGCTTCTCAGAAAGGAGAACGGCATCCTCGTAGTTGTAGCCTTCCCAGGTCATGAATCCGATCAGCGGATTCTTACCCAGTGCAATCTCGCCCTGGCAGGTGGAAGGACCATCGGCAATGACATCGCCCTTCTTTACATGATCTCCTGCAAATACAATCGGCTTCTGATTGTAGCAGTTCGACTGGTTGGAGCGCATGAACTTCGTCAGCTTGTACTCATCCAGTGTGCCATCCGAATCACGGCGAACCGTAATCTTATCGGAGGCCGAAATTTCCACGACACCATCGTACTTTGCAAGGCAGCATACGCCGGAGTCAACGGCAGCCTTCGCAGAGATACCGGTATCAACAACTGCTCTCTCGGTTACCATCAGCGGAACGGCCTGACGCTGCATGTTGGAGCCCATCAGTGCACGGTTTGCATCGTCGTTCTGAAGGAACGGAATCATGGACGTTGCCACGGAGAAGACCATCTTCGGGGAGACATCCATCATATCCACGCTTGCCTTCGGGAATGCCTGCGTAGCCTCTCTGAAACGGCCGGAGACATTGTCATGAAGGAAATGTCCCTCTGCGTCCAGCGGCTCGTTTGCCTGTGCAACGACGTAGTTATCCTCTTCATCTGCTGCAAGGTATACGACATCCTTCGTCACGATCGGATTCTTCGGATCGGACTTGTCAACCATACGGTACGGAGCCTCGATGAAGCCGTACTCATTGATGCGTGCGTACGATGCCAGCGAGTTGATCAGACCGATGTTCGGTCCCTCTGGTGTCTCGATCGGGCACATACGTCCATAGTGCGTATAGTGAACATCTCGAACCTCGAATCCGGCACGGTCTCTGGAAAGACCGCCAGGTCCCAGGGCGGAAAGTCTACGCTTATGGGTAAGCTCAGACAGCGGGTTGTTCTGATCCATGAACTGAGACAGCTGGGAGGATCCGAAGAATTCCTTCACCGATGCGGTCACCGGCTTGATATTGATGAGTGACTGCGGTGTGATCTCCTCGATGTCCTGGGTGGCCATACGCTCACGAACCACACGCTCCATACGGGAAAGACCGATACGATACTGGTTCTGAAGCAGCTCGCCCACGGCACGAATACGACGATTGCCCAGGTGGTCAATATCATCGCTGGTACCGATTTCCTCTTCAATGTGCATGCAGTAGTTGATGGAGGCGAAAATATCTTCCTTCGTGATGTGCTTCGGAACAAGCTCGTGGATGTCCTTCAGAATAGCGATACGAAGTGCACGCTGATCATCTGCATGCTCCTGCATGAGACGCTCAAGCTCCGGATAGTATACCAGCTCCTCCGGTACATCCTTCTCAATGATGGCCTGCTTATCCTCCAGAGACAGTGCATTCCAGAGCTCTCTCTGTCGATCCTGGCTCATGATGCCATTGGTACGGTCTGCCTGACGCTGGAAGTACTCGCGTACATGGTCAAACTCGCACGCTTCCTCGAAATCGATGTCCTGTGCATTGAAGGTCACATACTTCGAAAGGTCAACCTCCATGGAGGACAGTACTTTCTCCTTCCGTGTCGGTCCCTCGATCCATACAAACGGAACGGCTGCATCCTGGATCTCTACGGCCTTTGCAAAGCTTACCTGCTCCCCTGCCTGTGCAATCACCTCACCCGTTGTCTGGTCAATGACATCTTCCGCAAGGGTGTGGCCCTTGATTCTGTTCTTGAAGTGAAGCTTCTTATTAAATTTATAACGTCCAACCTTCGCAAGATCATAACGGCGTGGATCGAAGAACATGCCGTTCAGAAGAGAGCTTGCCGAATCTACGGACAGCGGCTCACCTGGTCGAATCTTACGATAGAGCTCGAGAAGACCACCCTCATAGTTCTGTGCCTCTGGCTGCTCCTTTTCAAAGGAAGCAAGAAGCTTCGGCTCCTCGCCAAAGAGCTCGAGGATTTCGTCATTCGTGCTGACGCCCATTGCTCTGATAAATGCCGTTACCGGAACCTTACGGGTTCTATCCACACGTACCCAGTAAATATCATTGGAATCGGTCTCATACTCGATCCATGCGCCACGGTTCGGAATCACAGTGCAGCTGTAGAGCTCCTTACCCACCTTATCATGGTCTACGCCATAGTAGATGCCCGGAGAACGAACGAGCTGTGATACGATAACTCGCTCCGCACCATTGATTACAAATGAGCCGGTATCTGTCATCAGTGGCAGATCGCCCATGAAAATCTCGTGTTCATTGATCTCATCTTTGTCCTTATTGATGAGACGTACTCTCACCTTCAGTGGTGCAGAATAGGTCGCGTCGCGCTCCTTGCACTCCTCAATGGTGTACTTCTTCTCATCCTCGCAGAGCTTAAAGCCTACGAATTCGAGGGACAGGTGTCCAGCGAAGTCCTGGATCGGTGAGATGTCATCAAATGCCTCTTTCAGGCCGTCCGTCAGGAACCACTTATACGAATCCTTCTGAACTTCAATCAGATTTGGCATCTCCAGTACTTCGTCATGCTGAGAGAAAGTAAATCTGACGTTTTTGCCGTTTTTAACGACACGCATCTTGCTTTTTTCCATTGACCGTTCACCCCATAGTAAATGTGTTTCCGTCCTGCCTGCGTGGCATTGAAAAAACACATGTACTTGATCACTGTGATTCATAGAAAGATGTGGATTTCAAAATGTGCATTCATCGTTACGAGCATTGTATTTCGATGTATCAACATTTCAATGAATCGGTTTTCGTTTCATCTTATCTAAAGGAATATGGGTGCCGTGCGTGTCCAAAAAAGGGCACACTAAGCCCACGTATCCAAAATAAGCAAACTTTATCCTACCATGGAGCCTTTTCTTCGTCAATACAGAAATTCATTTTTCAAAATTTATTTTTTTGCAATAAAAAAGGAACCGGCCTTCGTCGATTCCTTTACGTTCTTCTGCTTTCTCTTATTTGCCGGAAGCCATGGCCTTCGCACGTGCCCAGATGCCCTTCTTCTTTTCCGGGGCCTTCGGAATACTGCCGCCACGTACAGACTTGATCGCGCGAATGTAGAGACCCGAGATGGAGCACTTGCACTCCTTGCCCTTCGGAATCTGCTCAAATACTGTCGGATCAGAGATCAGCGTCATCACACGTGGTCCAATCTTTGCCTTGACCACCGGCAGCTTCTGCCACTTCAGATAAAATGGTGTCTGCTCCTTGATCGCCTCCGGGAGTCCTGCCGCGATGGCATCCTCGATGGAGAGCTTCTTCTTATCAACGATCAGCATCGATACATCCTGTGTGTTTGCATCGATGATCGGCTGCTGCTCTGCCTGCTGCCGGGACAGCTTCTTCCCGTAGAAATACATAAGTGCCATAAGTACCACAAGAATGATGGCAATCACCACAAGTACCGTGGCGATGGTGTTCCAATGGATAGCCATTAATGTCATAGAGTCAATCCTCGTCTTTCCATAAATCTGCCCTTAATCTTACTATTTAGCGTTCTAAAATGCAACCTGAAAAGGGACATGCAGCGTGCTGCGTCACATTTCTGCTGCACCTGATCCGATGTTCACGAAGAGCACGATGCCGGTCGTTTTCACTTCTTCTCCCGAATCCGGATGCGAACCTCATTCTCACTGACGGGCCGTCCCCCCTGCGTGATTGTGTACACGAGCCGAATGTTCAGGAGACTGTCCGGATGCAGGCGATCGATTTCCACATATTTCGTATCAAAGCCAAGCTCCATTTCTCCCATCGGGGTTTCATACAGCATATGATGATGCTGATTCTGCTTATAGAAAAAGCGGTTTTCCTGCTTCCAGTTCCGTACTACGGTAATCTCCTCGTCGGCGACATTGATCTGCATCTCATTATGAACGCCGTCCTGAAAGTAGGTGAGAAGATGCTGTCCCTCTGAGAGCTCCCGCAGCACGCCCTCTGCACTGTGCTCCATGGTATCCGAATCACCATCGATGGTCTGACGCGTCCACATATCAATTTTTACTTTCATTTTTGCCCCTCCTTCGTCTTCGATTCTTCAGCCTCTGCCCCGGTCGCTAGGCCATCCAGTGGGTATCCCCCTTCTGCAGCTTGAAAAGCAGGTCCTTCTTTCGCTCATAAATCGTCAGCAGAAGCTTTATTTCCTCTGGTGTACGACTGGCGCCCGATAAGATCTGTCCGAGCTCCTCCCTCGTGAGGAGGTCTCCGAGCTCCACACATCCCGGGTTCGTCACGAGTCGGAGAAGATCTGTCTCCCTCGGGGCGAAGCTGTCCACACGAATATTGTTCAGCTCGAGCGTTCCCTGCCGCATGTCAAGATCATAAAACATGCTGCTGCCAGAATCAAAGATCGGTGCCAGACGCACGAAGCGAAGGGTATCCGTGTCTCGAAGCACACCGAAGTTTCCATAATTCCGATCCACATTGGTCAGTACGAAATCCGTCAGAATCTGATACTCCAGGAAGGCACGAACCTCCTCGCGGCTGAGTCCCTGCTGCCCGCAGATTTCAATGAAGAGCTCAAAATCAGAACGCTCCGAATCCTGCTGCCGTCCCGCACGGATGATGTCAGCTGCCGGAATGAACTCGAGCGCTTCTCCGGTAAACGCTTCTGCACTGACACTGAGCTGCTTTCCATGGCCGACATCAATGGTATAAAACTGATAATTCACATAGGGAAAGCGGTGCTGTTTTGCATGCATACAGGCGGCCACGACTTCATTGAAAATCTGCTGTGTCTTCCCGGGTGCCGCGCCCTTCACGAGAAAACGCTTTCCATCTTCGACGGAAATCCATGCCTTCGGCATATCCCCCTGTACCGATGCACTTGGGAAGCGCAGGCCTGTCGGCGGGATGGACAGCCCGTCGTCCGACCGTGCAAACTGCTGTGCTCCGATGCTGTCCTCAAAATCATGCTGAAAGAAGCTGAGCTCCGACCAGTGAACGTCACTGCCCTCTGCCCTCATCCAGTAGGTATCCGTCATGGAAAGTCCCTGATTCTGGAGGAGAAAGGCCTGGGGTGTCAGAAGCCCAAGGTGCTCCAGGGTTCTCCCCATATGGCCCTGCGTCACCGGCACGGCACGTCGCTGCCACCAGGCCCTCAGTCCCCTTCCGTCTCTTCGGATGCCAAAGGGAAGAAGTCGTGCATCATATACATGAGAAAGTGAAACCAGCGTACCGGTCTCCTCCTCCATCTGCACCGCGGCCACCCTCTCGTCCCGATGCATCAGGAGCCAGGGCTTCGTTTCCTGTCCTGCTCCTGCGCCATCTGTACGCCATGATGCCGTTCTGTTTTCCTTCTCCGCCGGGCGTCGAAGTTCTTCTGACTGCAGCTCACTTGGCTTCAGCTCGCTGAAATCCACCTCGGAAATGAGGTCCTCCATCGAGCAGTCCAGGATCTCAGCCAGCCGAAGGATCGTTTCAGCCTTCGCTGAACGAAGCTCCTTATGCTCCTGCTCATAGTCCTGAATCGAACGGAAGGAGATGCCCGACCGATCGGCCAGCTCTTTCCGGCTGATGCCCTTTAGTTCTCTCAATGTTTTCAAATTCATAGGATACCTGTACCTCGCTTCCATAAAAAACGTCCACCGTGCATGCACGGTGGACGTTCCTCGATTCTGGCGAATTACTTCTTCTCTTCCGCCTGCACTGCGGTCGGCTTCTCCAGCTGCGCGATGGCTGCCTTCTGCATCGGAATACGGCAGTTCTTGTTGTTTCCAAACTCCACGATAACGGTATCGTCCGTCATGTCAATGATCACGCCGTAAAAGCCAGAGGTGGTCAGAACGGTATCTCCCACGGCCACAGATGCAAGAAGCGCATCGTGCTTCTTCTGCTCCTTCTGTGATGGTCTGATGCCGATAAAATAAAACATTGCGATGATCGCAACGATATAAATCACCCAACCAATTGCACTCATTCTCTTTTCCTCCATTCCTAAGAATTCTTTCGGCCCAGGCCGAATCGTCTAAATCAACATTCTACCATAGCAATGTATAAATATCCAGTGAATATTCTCGCTCCCTGTGGGAATCCGTGCTATGATGAGGTGAATTTCATATAAAGAGGTTTCTACTATGAGAAATATGACAAGCGGGAGCATCTACCGTCATCTTCTGGCCTATGCCATCCCTTTAATATTCGGTAATTTTCTGCAGCTTACCTACAATGCTGTCGACTCCATCGTGGTGAGTAAGGGGGCCGGTGTCGCCGCGCTGAGTGCCGTATCCGTCTCCAATCCGGTCTCCGTGCTGCTCATCCAGAGCATCTCCGGTCTTGGAATCGGTGCCTCCGTCTACATGAGCAAGTACTATGGTGCAGGCGAGATCGGAAAGCTGAAGCGATCCCTCTCTACCACGATTCTCTTCGGTATCCTTGCGGGTGGCATCACCACCTTCCTCGGCATTCTCTTCGCCATGCCGATCCTTCAGGCCATGAATACACCGGTCGACATCATGCAGGAGTCCCTCGTGTATCTCCGCCTTCTGTTCATTGGAAATTTCTTCACCTTCCAGTACAACATCCTGTCGAGTGCCCTGCGTGCAGTCGGCGATTCGAAAACACCGGTCACCTTTGTCGGCATCTCCTCGGTACTGAATGCCGCGCTCGACTGCCTTTTCATTTTCGTCTTTCACTGGGGTGTCTTCGGTGCGGCACTGGCCACGATCATCGCCGAGGCCTTCTCCGCCATTCTCTGCTACCTCTATGTGTATCGCCATATCCCGGCACTCGCGCTGAAGCGGGAGGAGCTCGTGATGGATCATGCACTGTTAAAGAAAATCCTCTCCAGCGGCTTAATCACTGCCCTTCAGCAGTCCTGTCAGCCGATCGGAAAGCTGCTGGTGCAGAGCGTGATCAATGTTCAGGGCATCGATGTCATCGCCGCCTTCAATGCAGGCTGTAAAATCGAGGATTATGGTCGTATCCCGGCCCAGACGATCAGCCACGGCATGATGACCTGTACGGCACAGAATCGTGGTGCAGGAAATAAAAAGCGGGTGAAGGAAACGCTCTGGAAGGGAATTGTGATCGGGCTCATCTATTACCCGATCATCTGTATCCTCATCCTGCTTTTCCGTCACCCGCTGATTCAGCTCTTTGCGCCAGCCGAAGGCGGTGAAGAAATGGTCCGTCTCGGTGTCAGCTACCTGTCTGTGAAGGCCTTTACCATCATCCTTCCCTGTGTCACCAACGCGATGCAGGGCTTCATGCGTGGCATGGGCAATATGACCATTACCCTGATTTCAACCATCCTTCAGATCAGCATCCGCACCGTCTTCGTCTATCTCCTGGTCCCGAAGATCGGCATTACAGGCGAGGCCTATGCCTGTGCCATCGGCTGGATCTGCATGGTCATCTTTGAATACAGCTACTATTTTCTGGTTCGGAAGAAGCTGTATGCCACGATGTAGGGTCTGAGACTCTGCCATCATCTTTTCGCACACACCGCATCCTGGTGTGTGCTTTTTCATGCTTCCACAGGTGGATTCGGAGTCACGTCGCCTGTGGCACGTCGAGGCCTTAAGTCCGTCCTGCTATCACACGTACATCAGCGCTTCAGCCGATTGCCTGGTCCTCATCGGTCGTCGGGAATTTCCGACGGACATGGAGGAAGGTAAGAAGATGGGCCGTAAAGGTCAGGGTCCAGGTGATCGGATAGCTCATATAAAGCCAGCTCAGACGATGGAAAAACGGCAGTCGGAACAGGGTAAGCACGAAGAGAATCCGAAGTCCGCAGGCACCAATCAGGCTCACAATCATCGGAAATACAGAGTAACCGAGTCCACGAAGGGAGCCAACCATGACATCCATGATGCCACAGAGAAAATACGGTGCACATACTACAAGCAGTCGCTCCTGCCCATAGCGGACGACCTCCGGATCTTCGGTGAAGAAGCGAAGGAGCCATGGATCCAGTAAAACCGCACCGATGCCCATGACAAGACCAATGAGGCTCACGGTCAGCAGACAGTCCTTCAGGATGCGGTTAATACGACTGTACTTTCCTGCGCCCAGATTCTGTGCCGTAAACGAAAGGTCGGTCTGGTAGATGGAGTTCATCGAGATGTACACAAAGCCCTCGATGTTCTGCGCAGCGGTAGAGCCCGCCATGGCAATGGAGCCGAAGGCATTGATGGAGCTCTGGATGACGACATTGGACAGATTAAACACCGTACTCTGGAGGCCTGCCGGGAGGCCGATCTCGACAATGGACCGGAAGCGCTTCCAGCTGATGCGCAGCTTTCGAAGATCGAGATGCAGCGCTCCTGGCTCCCGCATCAGGGTGCCAAGGAGGGCCAGCGCTGAAATCGCCTGCGACAGGGTTGTGGCAATGGCCACACCGGCGACGCCAATGCCGACGACCAGCACGAAGAACAGATTCAGAAAAACATTGACCACTCCGGCCAGCAGCTGAAAATACAATGGTCGCTTCGTATCGCCGACCGCGCGAAGGATCGCCGCTGCAAAATCATACAGCATGATGAGCGGCATTCCGAGGAAGTAAATGCGGAGATAAAGAGCGGAATCCTCGATGACATCCGCAGGGGAGCCCATGAGCTCAAGCATCGGCCGGGCAACCAGGATGCCGACCACACTGAGAAGGATGCCTAAAAGAATCGAGACGAGCACTGAGGTGTGCACCGTCTCGGATAATTCACGTGTGCGCTGTGCGGCATAATACCGTCCGACGCAGACATTGACGCCGATTGAGAAGCCGACAAACAGCTGAATGATGAGGCTGACCAGCGACTCGGTGGAGCCGACGGCCGCCATCGCCTGGGGACTCACGAAGCGTCCCACCACCACGATGTCCGCAGCATTAAAGAGAAGCTGCAGCACAGAGGCTGCAATCAGCGGCAGGGCGAAGGTGATGATCTTCGGCATAAGCTCGCCCGTCGTCATGTCCATTTCATAGTTTTTACGCATGATGTACCAGCTTCTGAAGTTCCCTTTCCACCGGCTCTACCGATGGTCCAATGATGATCTGTACCGCATTTTTCCCTGGGCGAAGGACACCGCCCACCTGTGCGGAGCGAATCTTCTTTTCATCCACCGCATCGTACTGGCGAATCGCCACCTTGAGGCGGGCACCATCATGCTGCACGTCGGAGACATTGTCCCGTCCCCCGAGACCCTCGAGAAGAATGCGGGCCACCTCGGCTGCATCGGACGTATCATCCAGCGTGATATGAAGCTTCTCATCCTCCTGAAGCTTCAGACTGAGCTTATCAGCATTTTTCCGTTTCTGGTTCTTATAGATCATGTACGCTGCGATACAAAGAACGAGGATCGCCAGCGCCACAAGGAGAAGGGTCTGATTCATGGGATTCCTTTCTGCACCTTACCGTGCCTGTGCCTTATATTTCTGAAGCTCCGCCACATACCGTGCGCCGATATCCGAAAGCGGAATTTTCTTTTTCTTAATGTACCCGATGGTCATGATTTCATCGGTATCGAGACGGACAGCCGTATATTCGTCGCCGTTCAGTTCCTGACAGATGATGCCGGAGCAGAGCGTGTAGCCATTGAGCCCGACCATCAGATTCAGGAAGGTCGCACGATCATCGCACTTGATGATCTGCTTGTAGTCGTAGGTGCTGAGAACCTCCTCTGAAAAATAGAAGGAGTTTCGTTCCCCCTGGTCGAAGCTTAAGCAGGGATAGTCTCGAAGCTCTTCCATATGGATGAGCTCCTTCTTCGCAAGCGGATTTCCCTTACTCATGAAGACATAGATGTTGCAGTCAAAGAGGGGAATAAACTCCAGAGAATCCTCGCGAAGGATCTTTCCGATGACCTTGCTGTTAAAGTCATTCATATACATGACGCCGACCTCGGAGGTCTGATTACGGACGTCGTTGATGATCTCCATGGTCTTCGTTTCCTTGACCGCAAATTCGTAGGTATCCATGCCATACTCGCGTGCCAGGTGAATGAAGGCCTCCACGGCAAAGGTATAGTGCTGCATCGAGACGGAGAACTTTTTCTTCCGGGTACCGACATTGACATACTTATCCTCCATGAGCTGATACTGCTCGACGATCTGTCGTGCATAGCCCAGGAATTCCTCGCCCTCTGCGGTCGTTACAATGCCTCGATTCGAACGAAGAAAAATCTCGAGTCCGATTTCCTTTTCCAGCTCCTTGATGGCTGCAGAAAGGGAGGGCTGTGTAATAAAGAGGCGCTTTGCGGCTTCATTCATGGAGCCGCTGTCCGCCACGGCAATCACCTGACGAAGCTGCTGTAATGTCATGCTGTTTTTCTCTCCTTATCCCTCATCCGAGGCATAGCTGATAAAGCCTGCCGGATCGATTTCAATATGACGGGCGGTCCACTGCTGCCGATCATCGCTGAAGAGACTGCCCGGGCCAATGTAGCGGATCGATCCATCGGACTGCTTCCGCTCAATCAGTGCATCAAAACGAAAGGCACCGTCTCCTTCAAAAACGCGTTTCCCCTTCTGTCCATCCGCCGTTGGCTCATAAAGCTTCATCGTTGCGTAGATGATCCAGGTGAACCCACGTCCACTCTCTCGCAGAATCTGATGACCTGTTCCACTGGTACGATCAGAGAACTCTGCAATTAAATTCGGGTTTTTCCTTAAGAGCTCCCGATAGGTATAGGTCTTTTCATTGAGCTCCTCGACCGGCTTTCCGCCAACCATGCGGGATCCATTATAGGCGAGCTGAACGCCATCCGGGGTCGTCGTACTGCAGAGTGCTGCGCCATCCGCTCCGACATAAAAATTGCCCACCAGCTGGTTCACTGCCATCTGGCCGTCGGTCGGATTCAGGTAATAAAATTTACCGGCGTCAATGAGCCATCCCGTCGCCGGCTGTCCATCACGGAAATAATACCAGGCGCCACTGTCGGCATTCTGATACCAGCCCTGATAAGCGCTGACACTTCCCGCTTCATCCACGGATACCAGACAGCTGTTTCCATCTCCTGCTGTCACCCACACCTCCTGCGCCCAGGCTGGCACTGCCGCCGGAAGAGCGGTAAGTGCCGCCACCAGAAGGGTCAGCAGCCACGTTTTACATTTCTTCATCCACTACCTCTCAACGACCCGCGTTTCATCATGAAGCGCGGGCAAATCATCTGGAAGGCCGGTCCCAGAAGCAGCATGCGCTGCTGAGCTCCGTCCTCTCTGTCTGGCTTACAGCAGCGTATGTCTCTGCTCTTCCTCCGACTTCGGGTTCAGGTACTTCGGTGCCACATCAAATACGCTGATGCAGCCGCTCTCTCCCTTCGCAGCCATACGGCTCACGGCACGTGCATAGGCAGCGAGAACAGAGCCGGTAAACTCCGGATTCGAATCCAGCTTCAGGCTGTACTCAATGAGCTCGTGATGACCCTCTCCGGTCTCACCTGAACGCATGACGAAGCCACCGTGTGGAAGCTCGGCATGATCACGCTGCATTTCCTCCTCGGAGATAAAATGAATCGTTACATCGTAATCGGAATAATAGTTCGGCATGCTCTTGATTTCCTGCTCGACCTTTGCAGCATCGGCACCCTCCTCGAGCACGACAAACACTTCTCTTGTATGCATCTCACGCGCAGTGAAGCTCGGCTGACTGCCACTCCGTACCGCATCCATGGCGCTCTCCACCGGAAGAGTGTAGGAGCGGGCATCCTTTACGCCCTCGACGCGGCGCGCTGCATCACTGTGTCCCTGCGAAACGCCCTTGCCCCAGAAGGTATAGTGCTTTCCAACCGGCAGGATGGACTCCGCATAAATGCGGGCCAGAGAAAACATGCCCGGATCCCAGCCACAGGAAATCATGGCAAGCTTTCCCGCCTTCTTCGCTGCGCTGTCCACGGCTGCAAAGTGCTCTGGAATCTTTGCATGCGTATCGAAGCTGTCGATGACATTGAAATACTGCGCATACTCCGGTGTCTGCTTCGGAAGATCCGTTGCCGAGCCGCCGCAGATCATGAGGACATCAATGTCGTCCTTATACTTCAGAATATTCTCGACAGAATCCACCTTCACACCCTCGGTGTGGATCCGTACCGTCGCCGGGTCACGACGCGTAAATACGACCACAAGCTCCTCATCGCTGTTCTGCCGGATGGCAGCCTCAATGCCGCGGGATAAGTTTCCATAGCCAAGTAAGCCAATTCGAATCATCTTTGATCTCCTTATATTCTCTTTTATCGTCGAACATTATCGTATCTTTATAATAAAGACGCGGCTATTATAACACAGCTCGTTTCCTTAGAAAATATGAAAACCGGCCACCGCAGCTTACGAATTCCTGCGGAGCCGGTCCTGAAACTGTAAAATTTTAGTTCGAAAAGATTTCCTGCATCGCCTGCTGAATTTCCGCCGCGGTCCCGGAAAGGCTGCCCTGAATCATTTCCTTCTGTCCGCCACCGCGTCCCTGCACACGCGCATTAAAGGCCTTCGCCCTTTCACGGACATCGAGCGCTGTCGAGCCGATCACATAGCTGCAGGTCCTCGTCTCATTCTCACCTGTGGTCCCATTTTCCTTCGGGCAGAAAACGCCGACAACGGAAGCCTTCGTGTGCTTCATGAAGTAATCGCAGCACTTTCGCAGTTCTACGGCATTCATGCCCTCCTCGAAATCCACGAGCACGCCCTCCATTTCCCGAAGCTTTTCTGCCTTCAGCTCATAGTAGCGGGTGTTGAGCTCGGCAATGCGTCGGTCCTTCTGAAGACTGTCCGCCATGAAGCTCTTGACCGCCTCCACAACTTCCGAGGGTGCCACATTGAGGAGTCTCGAAAGATCAACCACCTGCGCATGCTTCCGATCGGCATCGGAAAGCGCATCGAGACCGCAGAAGAGTTCCAGCCGCACACCGCCCTTATGACTGATCATCGAGAGAATCTTGATTGGGCCGATCTCTCCGGTCCGCTGAACATGGGTGCCGCAGCAGGCACAGAGATCCGCGCCGCCAAGATCCACAATACGCACATCGCCCGAGAGCGGCTTTTTCGAGCGGTAGTCCATTGCCTCCAGCTCTTCCGGGGTCGGCCAGAGTGCGGTGACCGGACGATCCTCCAGGACGATGGCATTGGCCTCTGCCTCGATGTCCATGAGCTGCTCCCAGGAAAGCGGGCCATCGAAATCAATGGTCATCACCTCACTCATATGGAAGCCCACGTTGTTGTATCCATAATGACGGTGCACGAGGCCGGACACGATGTGCTCACCGGAGTGATTTCGGGTATTTCGCATACGTCGCGCCCAGTCGATTACGCAGTGAAGCTCTGCGCCGACCGGAAGCGCACGGTCCACGGTATGAAGTACGCGGACGATGACATTGCCCACCGCATCCCGCTGCTTCTCTCCCGTCGCCGGATCCAGCACCGGTACCTCCTGTACATCGAGGACCTGGGCATCGCCAATGCTTCCATGATCCGCATCCTGACCGCCGCCCTCCGGATAAAAGCCATGGCGGCTCAGCTCGACGAGGTAACGTGGCTCCGCCGCATCGGGCAGTGCTGTACAGCTCGTTACCTCCGCGTCAAATTCCTTCACATAGGACGACGCATAATAGAGTGCTCTTTTTTCCATTACTTCACCTCCCGTGTGGCTTCACGAAGCCACTGAAGACGCGCCCCCTCGAAATATGGAGCGAGGGCGGCATACACCTTTGCATGGTACTGATTCAGGAGCTCGAGGTCATGCGGCTCCATCAGAGAAAAATCAACGGCATCCAGGTCGATCGGGGCCATCGTGAGGAAGGTCAGACGGTAAAAGCGGCCAAACGCATTTTCAAAGGCCTTCTCCACCAGCGTCAGGTTCTCCGTTCGGATACCGTGTGAGCCCTCGATATAGAGGCCAGGCTCATCGGAGGTGATGTTGCCCTCATGAAGTGGATGGTTCTCCATCCGGCCCTGGGCCTGCCGATAGCGGAAGGCATTCGGCCGCTCATGCACATTTAAGCAGAAGCCGACACCATGACCGGTGCCATGGTTGAAGTTCAGTCCTTCCCGCCAGAAGACCTCTCGCGCCGCGAGATCGAGGGTGATGCCGGAGGAGCCTTCAAGGAAGATGACATCGCCAAGACGCAGCATGGCCTTCAGCACAAGCGTAAAATGCTTCCGCTCGGTCTCGGTGATCGGTCCCATGGCAATGGTCCGGGTGATGTCCGTCGTGCCCTCGAAGTACTGTCCACCGGAATCCACAAGATACAGGCCCTTCGGTTCGATGGCACGATGGCTCTCTGCCGTCGGCGCATAGTGTGGCAGTGCCGCATTCGGTCCATAGGCGGAAATCGTCGTAAAGCTCGGTTCAATGTAGCCATCCTGCTCTCCGCGATAGCGCTCGAGCAGCTTCGCTGTGTTCCATTCATCGATGTCCTCGCCGTGAAGCAGCGCGCGTGCACTCTCCGTCAGCTGCCCATCCTCTGTGAAGGCATGCTTCATAAAGTAAAGGAATTTCGTGATGGCCACGCCGTCCTTCACATGCACCCGCTTCATGTTTTCGATTTCCACCTCATTCTTCTGTGATTTCCACAGGGAGGTCGGCAGCATGGCATCCACGATGCGGACGCTGTCCGAAAGCTCGGTCATCGTCGCATAGTTCGTTTTTCCGCTCTCCAGGAGGACCGTCGTATCCTTCAGCTGCCGAACGGCCTCATAGAAGCGATCATACGGTGCAAGCTGCACGTTGAGATCCGCGAGATACTTCCGCGCATCCTCATCAAAATCCACCGGATTGGCAAAGAGCCAGGCCCTTTCAAGGTCAATGATCATATAGGAAAGGAAGACCGGATTACACGGGATATCGTCGCCCCGCAGATTGAGAAGCCAGGCAATATCATCCAGGCTCGTGATGAGATGAACCTGAGCCCCCTGCTTCTTCATCTCGGCCCGTACTGCCTCCAGCTTATCGGCCGCACTGCGACCGGTGAAGCGTTCCTCCAGGATCCAGACACGGGATGCAGCGAGAGCCGGACGATCCTTCCAGATGTTCCCGACGAGATCATGCTTGGCCTTCATGGCAACCGCCTTCTTCGCGAGAAGATCCTGCAGCAGACAGCCATGCTGAAAATCCACGCAGCGTCCATCGAAGCCGAGGTAGCCGCCCTCCGGCGTCTCATCTGCGAGATACGCATCGAGCGTCGGTACCCCCGGCTCGCCCATCCGCATGAGCTCTACCTCACGCCCCGCAAGCTCCTGCTCGGCCTGAATAAAGTAGCGTCCATCCGTAAAGAGCGCCGCCCTGTCCTTCGTCACCACGAGATTTCCCTCTCCCGTAAAGCCCGAAAGAAAACGAATCGCCCGGAAATACTCGCCCACATACTCACTCTGGTGGAAGTCATCCGTCGGCACCAGATACGTATCGATATCCTGTTTCTTCATTTCCCGCCGAAGCGCGGTCAATGCTTCATTCATCACTGCTTCTCCTTTATTGCACTCTAAAGATGCCCTTAAGTGTATCATTTTTTCGCGCATAAAAAAAGCGGCGCACCCCGTGCCCTGTTATAGCCCCGCTGGGCAGCCCCCAGAAGCACAATACTCCGCGAGCGAAAAAATCTAAGATCGGACCTTAAGAAGCACTAGGCCCTCTGCAATCGTCGCGTTTTCCTGATGAAAACGCTCCGTTGTCAGAGGGTGCCAAGGAAAAATTCTCCAAGTGCTTCTAAAAGGTCCGATCTTGATTTTTATACGCTCGCTTCGTATGGCTTCTGGGGGCTGTCCAGCGGGGCTTCAACAGGGCACGGGGTGCGCCGCTTCCATCACTTCAGCTCTTCGTTTCGAACAATGGTGTCACAGTACGCGCAGCGATAGAGTGCACGGCTCCGATCCACAATCTTGAAGACCTGTGGGAGCTCCTGCTCGGTGGAGCTGATGCAGCGCGGGTTCTTACATACAAGGACGTTCGTCAGGGTTTCCGGCAGGGTCAGCGTTTTTTTCTCGACACGTGCGCCGCCCTTGATGTAGTTCACCGTGATGCCAGGGTCGATGTACCCGAGTACATCCAGATCGAGGTCCAGGTCCTCGGAAATCTTTACGATGTCCTTCTTTCCCATCTTATGGGAGCTGCAGTTCTGAATAAGCGCTACCTGTGAGGACAGGCGATCCAGGTGAAGATACTTATAGACCAGCATGGCCTTTCCTGCGGTGATATGGTCCAGCACGATACCATTTTCAATTCCATCTACCTTCATTTCGTATGCCTCCCTTACTTATCAAGCCCTAAAAGATACAGAATCAGCGCCATACGCATCTGCTTGCCGCAGCGTGTCTGGTAGAAATACTTCGCACGTGGATCCTGGTCCACCGCAACGGAGATCTCATTGACACGTGGCAGCGGGTGAAGGATGGCCATATCGGCCTTTGCGGTCTTCAGCTTCTCCGGTGTCAGGATGTAGATGTCCTTCAGACGGAGGTAATCCTCCTCATTAAAGAAGCGCTCCTTCTGCACACGGGTCATATACAGAATGTCGAGCTCCGGCATGGCATCCTCGAGCGATCTCGTCTCGATGAACTCGGCTCCGGCTTCCTTCAGCTTGTCGATTTCATACTCTGGAAGGCGCAGCTCCTCCGGCGAGATCAGGATGTAGCGGTTATTCGGATAACGGAGCATCGCATCGATGAGTGAATGTACGGTGCGGCCGAACTTGAGGTCACCGCAGAGGCCGATCGTCAGGCCATCCACGCGTCCCTTCGTCCGACGAATCGTGAGAAGGTCTGCAAGGGTCTGGGTTGGATGGAAATGTCCGCCATCGCCTGCATTGACCAGTGGTACCTCTGTATGCATGGCCGCCACGACGGGTGCACCCTCCTTCGGGTGACGCATGGCGATGATGTCGGCATAGTTCGAAATGACTTCGATCGTGTCCGACACCGACTCTCCCTTCGATGCACTGGAGTTCGCAGCCCCTGCGAAGCCGAGGGTCTGGCCACCAAGCGCCAGCATTGCCGATTCAAAGCTCAGTCTCGTACGGGTCGACGGCTCAAAAAACAGCGTTGCCAGCTGCTTATGCGCACATCGGTCCTGATACTTCTCCGGATTCTTCTCGATATCGTCTGCGAGATCCAGAAGATGATGGATTTCATCCACCGAAAGATCCAGAATATTAATGATACTTCTTGCCATCACATAACCTCCTACAGCCTTCTGTCTATCGTCCTATGTTTTCGGTCAATGTCTCCGCCTCGTGTCCTGTGCGGCCTTCTGCCAGCACACGGCGCGGGCGGTTCATGGATGTGTCTCTGTCTTATGCCTGGTGGGTCATCCAGGACTCATCGGAAGGGTTGTCACGGAACTTGAGAAGCTTCGCCTCATCCTCTGGCTTAATGTAGTTCTCTTCAACGGCTACCTTCACCAGGGTATCGAGATCACAGAGCGAGGTATTGACAACATTGGCCGCCTTCAGACGATCCAGGCCCTTCTGCATGCCATAGGTGAAGATGGACACAATGCCGAGTACCTCTGCGCCTGCTTCACGAAGCGGCTCTACACAGTCGAGTACGGAGCCGCCTGTGGAAATCAGATCCTCGATTACGACGACCTTCTCGCCCTTTTCGAGGCGTCCCTCGATCTGATTCTTCCGGCCGTGATCCTT